>WNGE01001260.1_pt1 | contig 48315 bp, 36 predicted proteins | sample 5400651 | NCBI WGS metagenome assembly WNGE01 (sample SAMN13153370, study PRJNA577476) | soil metagenome | isolation source: 60 cm soil or saprolite under grassland replicate 2 | place: USA:California | collected 2016-06-15 | reverse complement strand
ATATTTTCGGAAATTGAAGGCAGTCTTCCCCGCAGGGTGGATAACGCCGTGGATGTAGTGGCGACGCTGGATCGGCAGGATTCTTCCTGGCACACCGTGTCGGTCGAAGGTGTCCTGGAGCGTCTAAAGTCCTCGCTCTCGGGATTGTCCTCTCGCGAAGCCGCGCAACGAATCATCCTTTACGGCGCCAACGAACTCCAGGCTTCCGGGCACGCTTCACCCTGGGGGATTCTTTTCGGGCAGTTCAAGAATGTTCTGATCATCATTCTGCTCGTTGCAACAGCCGTTTCCGTTTTTCTCGGACATGGGCTTGAAGCCGCGGCAATCGCTTTCATAGTTCTATTCGCGGTGCTTCTCGGTTTCATACAGGAGTACCGGGCTGAGCGCGCGATCGAAGCCCTGCGGGAGATGACCGCACCCACGGCAACTATTGTTCGCAATGGCATTGAGAGCGAGATTCCGGCGCGCGACCTCGTGCCAGGCGATCTCATACTCCTCATTACGGGCGATAAAGTCCCTGCTGATGCGCGGCTAATCGAAGCCGTCAACCTGCAGATTGAAGAAGCCGCCCTCACGGGCGAATCCATCCCGGTAGAGAAGCAGACCTCAGCATTGTGTAATAAACGGCTCGCGATTGGTGATCAAAATAACATGGCCTTTACAGGAACGGTTGTGACTTATGGGCGAGGCCGCGCAGTAGTTGTCGCCACGGGTTCCTTCACCGAATTCGGAAAGATCGCCGGCATGCTCGAAGCTGTCGAGAGGGGTAAGACACCTCTGCAAAAGAATCTCGACAAGGTGGGGAACTCACTGGCGCGCATCGCATTAGTGGTAGTGGCCGTCATCGTCGTCCTCGGACTGTTTCGCGGACAACCATTCATTGAAATGTTTATCTTTGGAGTTGCGCTTGCAGTCGCGGTCGTTCCCGAAGCTTTACCAGCGGTTGTCACTATCTCACTCGCATTGGGAGTCAAACGTCTAGTTAAACGCAATGCACTTGTTCGCCGCTTGCCGGCTGTCGAAACTCTGGGCAGCACATCCGTGATCTGTTCGGACAAAACCGGCACGCTCACCAAAGACGAGATGACGGTTCGCAAGATTTTCGTCTCCGGCTCAATGTTCGAAATTTCCGGGGCGGGCTACGAGTTGCAAGGCTCATTCTCACGGAATGGTTCAATCATCGAGCCTACTGAGCCGCTGTTGTCCTTGCTGCGGGCGGGTACGCTTGCCTCCGACGCACATATCGTGTGCAAAGAGGCGAGTGATGGCTGGCAAGTGAAAGGCGATCCAACTGAAGGCGCGCTGATCGTAGCAGCAGCCAAGGCGGGTTTAGGAAAAGCAGAGCTGGATTCTGAATTTCCACGGATCGACGAAATACCTTTCACTTCTGAAGCCAAGCGGATGACCACATTGCACAAAACAACTACGGGCGTCATCGCTTACTCAAAGGGTGCACCCGAAGTCATCCTCAACTCATGCAACCGGCAATTGAGTGAAAATGGTGAAGGGCCTTTAAGTGATGAGAGCAAGAGAGAGATTCTGGAAGTTGCGCAACAGATGGCTGGTGAAGCGCTGAGAGTGCTTGCGGTCGCTTTCAAACCTCGCGCAAGGTTGGGCGCGGCCGAACGGGACATGATATTTCTCGGCCTGGTCGGGATGTTCGATCCGCCGCGACAGGAAGCACGCACGGCAATCCGAAAGTGCCAGGAGGCGGGGATCAAAGTTGTGATGATTACGGGCGACCATCCCGCGACGGCAAAGGCTGTCGCGCGCGAACTGGGTCTGCTCAAGACTGGTCATGTTGTTACTGGCTTGGAGCTGGAAGCGATAAGTGAGGAAACGTTCAGGCGCGACGTTGAAAGGATAGACGTTTACGCTCGCGTCTCACCGGCGCACAAACTTCGTGTGGTGACAGCGTTGCAAGAAAACGGACACGTCGCTGCGATGACCGGTGATGGAATAAACGATGCTCCGGCCCTCAAAAAAGCTGATCTGGGAATCGCGATGGGCATTACGGGCACAGATGTCACTAAAGAGGCCGCCGCGATGACTCTCACGGATGATAACTTCGCTTCAATCGTCGCTGCAGTTGAAGAGGGGCGGGGCATCTTTAGCAATATCAAAAAGTATTTGATGTATTTGCTCTCATCAAACATCGGCGAGATCGGGCTAATGGCAGGGGCTTCACTGCTAGGATTGCCGAACCCGTTGAGCGCCGTGCAGATTCTCTACGTTAATCTTGCTACAGATGGTTTGCCGGCACTGGCGTTAGCATTTGACCCGCCCGAGTCCGATCTCATGCGTCGCCCTCCCCGCGACCCGCACGTAGGAATCTTCACGCATCCCGTGGTAATGCTCATGACAATCGGGGGATTGTGGTCAACGGGAGTCAATCTGGGATTGTTTATCTGGGCGCGCAACTCCGGCCGCAGTTTGTCAGAGGCGATGACCATGACGTTTGTGTCGCTCGTTCTGATTCAATTCTTCAAAGCCTATAACTTTCGCTCTGATCGTCACTCGGTGTTCAGTCAGCCGTTCGCCAACACCTGGTTGAACCTAGCGATTCTTTGGGAATTGTTCATGTTGGTTCTGATCCTCTACCTGCCTCTATTCCACAAGATGTTCCAAACCTTCAGCCTGCCGCCCACGGATTGGCTAATCATTCTCGGCGTTACATTCACGATCTCGCCCGTGCTCGAACTAGCCAAATGGATGGAACGACGGGAATGGTTCGGAGAGATGTGAAGGTTAATCTCAGGGCTCTCGCAGTCAGAATTGGTGCGCGTTAAGGCAGAGCCGAACCTGTTGCTGGTATTCCGCCGACGTAACGAAGGCGCAAACCATCGAACGATAGTTTCCGGGAACGCGGTTGTTGAGGATGTCAAGCCAGAAAAAGATCCACGCCGGAAGTTTGCAGCACGGTTTGGATAAGACTACGTTTTAAATATATCCCTGAGGATGCTTGCTCCGCCATTCCCAGTCGGTGCTTATAATCGAGGCCAGCTCAGGATAAGCGGGCTGCCAACCTAAGAGGGAGCGCGCGTACTGAGCATCGGCGACGAGGCGAGACGGATCTCCCGGTCGGGCCGCCTCGATCCTGATAGCGATCGGCCGCTGCGTCACCTGCCGAGCGGTCTCGATCACTTCCAGCACAGAATACCCCGTCCCATTGCCGAGATTGACGCAATCGGACTTGCCACCCGCCCGCAAGTGATCCAACGCCAGGATGTGCGCGGTTCCCAAATCAGAGACGTGTACATAATCACGTATCGGAGTGCCGTCGGGTGTCGGGTATTTATCTCCAAATACTGAAACGGCAGGAATCTTCCCCAGCGCTGCCTGCAGAACGTTCGGCACGAGGTGGGTCTCCGGTTCATGAGCCTCGCCCAGCTCACGGGTCGCGCCGGCCGCGTTGAAGTAACGCAAGGCGACGAATCTCAGCCCGTAGGCCCGGTCGTAACTTTCCATGATCCGTTCCATAAAGAACTTGGACCAGCCGTACGGGTTAGTCGGCCGCTGCGGATGATCTTCAGAGATGGGAACCACTTGTGGCTCGCCGTACGTCGCACAGGTGGAGGAAAAGACAAGGCGCCGCACGTTGGCCTTGAGCAAAGCGTCGAGCAAGGCGATGCCTTGCTCGACATTGTTTGCGAAATAGCGCGCGGGCTCGGCAACAGACTCGCCCACATAGGCGAGCGCTGCGAAGTGAATGCATGCTTCAATATCGTGTTCGCGAGTGATACGAGCTATTAGTTCACGATCGCCGATGCTTCCCTGGTAGAAAGGAACACCGGGAGGCAGAGCAGCTTGATGACCGCGCGACAGGTTATCCAGGCTGACCACACCTTCATTTCGGGCACGCAGCAACTCAACCGTCACACTGCCAATATATCCTGCAGCGCCAGTAACGAGGATCATTGCTATCTCCTTGCGACAAGAAACGGGTGAACGAGCAACAGATGAAGATAAACGCTGATCAGACGGAAACAACTATACAGTTAATCCCAACTTTAGTTGGAGGCCGGCCAGTACGATCGAGATGGCGGCACTGCCAATTTGGGCGGAAGTTTCTTGCTAGTAAGGCTTGTTGAAGTGAACGAGCCCGCGCTTGAGCGCGGTGGTGGCTGCCTGCGTCCGGTCAGTCACACCTAGCTTGCTGAGGAGATTGTTGATATGACTTTTCACTGTTGCTTCGCTGATCTTCAAAAGCACGCCAATTTCTTTGTTACTCCGCCCCCGCACAATTTGTTCGAGTACTTCCAGCTCCCGGCTCGTCAGATCTGATCCTGTCATTCTTTCGGCTAGACGTTCCGCCACTGGACCGGGAATCAACCGCGAGCCGGAGTGCACCTTTCTTATTGCCAGCTCCAGCTCTTCGAAGAACATATCTTTCAAAAGATAACCCTGCGCCCCGGCCTGCAGCGATCGGTAAATGTCTTCGTCTCCATCGTAGGTCGTGAGGACAATAATGCGCGCACTCGGAAATTCCCGCCTGATCCTGGAGATGGCATCGACGCCCCCGATGACCGGCATGCGGAGGTCCATTAAGGTGATGTCGGGTTGATGTTGCCGGAACAGTTCGATCGCCTGCTGCCCGTTGGTTCCCTCGGCAATCACTTCCATATCAGCGACTGTGTTGATGAGGGAGACAAACCCCTGCCTCACGACCGCCTGATCGTCGATCACCATGATGCGAATCTTGTTGCTACTCATCTGTGAGCGCTGCTATTGACGTTGGCGAACATCCTCCGCCAGGTTTTTATCTAGCCACCAATCGGCACATCGACAATCACTTCCGTGCCGGATCCATTCTCGCTGCGAATCGACAACTTACCACCAATCTGCTCGGCGCGCTCTCGCATCCCCACCAATCCGAAGCGTCCATCAGTCTTCTGCGTCTGGACGTTGAAACCATGACCGTCATCTCTAACGCTGAGCTGCATGCTCTTCGCGTCAAACCTCAGATTGATCAGAATACGCTCGGCCTGCGCGTGATTCACGGCATTGTTGATTGCTTCCTGCCCAATGCGCAAGAGATTGTCTTCAATCGATGAATTCAACGGACGGAACGTGCCGCTGACCTGAACCTGCGCTTGCACCGTAGTCTCTGCTGTAAGGCGCCGCGCCGCTTTATTCAGCGCAGTTGGCAGATCGTCCCTTTCCAGGGCTTGTGAACGCAGGTCCCAAACGTAGCGTCTTGCTTCGGCAACGCAATTGCGTACCAACACGCGCGCGCGATCCAGGTGAGTCTTCGCAGCTTCGGCCGACACTGCCATCAGGCGCGTGACCAATTCGAGCTGCACTGAAATACCTAACATCTCCTGGGCCAGGTTGTCATGAATCTCTCGGGCAATGCGGTTTCGTTCAGCCAGCACAGCCCCGAACCGTGATTCCACTTGTCGTACACGAAGACGATAGAGTTGCCAAATAAGAAAAGTCACGCCGAGAAGACAAGCAGCATAGAACCAATACGTCTGATAGAAATGTGGTTTCAAGTATAGGTCGAAGGAGGCCCCTGTTTGGTTCCAGACACCATCGTTGTTACTTGCGATAACCCTGAATCTGTAGTTACCGGGCGGGAGATTAGTGTAGTAGGCAGTTCGTCGTGTGCCCCCTTCAACCCAGTCTTTGTCGAAGCCCTCCAGCATATATTTGAAGCGCACCTTTTCCGGAGCGATGAAACTCAGCCCTGCATAAGAGAACTCGAACCTCGCCTTCCCAGGCGGCAGCTCAATGCCCTGGCTGTTATCCACCACTTGATCGTCAATTCGCACTTGCTCGAAAGCTACGGGCGGGGGTTGTTCGTTGATCTTTATCTTTTCCGGGTCAATCATCGCCACGCCTTTGATGGTGGAGAACCAAAGCTTGCCATCACTGCTCTGCCACCCCGAGGGATGGCCTCCGCCACTGCATTCCCGGGTTATCATGCCGTCTGCTGTACCGTAAACGACCGGAGTAATCGATTCGATCTTGCCGCCGGCGAAGTCGTCAAGCTCCTTCTTCTTAACGCGAAAGATGCCTTTGTTGGAACTGAGCCACAAGTTGGCTCGTACGTCCTCGAGTATGCGATAAACAACATCGTCCAGTAGTCCGTTTTTGGTAGTGTAAGCAGTGAACCGTCCGTCCTTCAGTCGATTCAACCCACTGCCGTTCGTACCGATCCAGAGAATGCCATCACGATCTTCATAGAGTGAAAGGACCACATCACTCGCGAGACCGTCCTTCGTGGTATAGGTAGTAAATTGTTCGTCCTGGAACTTACTTAACCCTCCGAGTGTGCCTATCCACAGGCTTCCCCTGCTGTCTTCCAAGATCGTTCCGACAAAGTCGTTGGAGAGCCCATCGGCGGTAGTGTAGATTTTGAAGACGCCGTCTTTGAAACGATTTAGCCCGCCCCTTGTGCCTACCCACAGATTACCTTGATGGTCGGCATAGATCGATCTGACAAAATCATTTGAAAGTCCTTCAGCGGAAGTATAAGTAGTAAATTTTCCACCTCTGAAGCGATTAAGGCCATCAGGGGTGCCGACCCAGAGATTGCCGTCGTCATCGTCATATAACGCCAGAACCACGTCACTGGATAACCCGTCTTTGGTCGTATAAGTCGTAAACTTGTTTCCTTTGAAGAGACTCAAGCCGCCACCATTTGTTCCGATCCAAATATTGCCCTTACGGTCTTCGTATATCGACTTAACCAGATCGCTGGCAAGTCCGTCTTTTGTTGAGTAGGTGGTGAACTTCTTGTCCTTTAATAGATGCAAGCCGCCGGATTCGCTGCCAATCCAGACGCTGGCTTCGCGATCCTCAAAAATAGACAGGATGATGCTGCTCGAGAGCCCCTCTCCAGCGTGAAACACGGCGAAATGATTATCTCTGTACCGCGCCAGCCCGGCGGCAGTGCCGATCCAAAGGCTCCCTTGGGTATCAAGGCGTAGTGAAGTGATTCGATCGTTCGGCAATCCGTCACGGGTCGTGTAAGTTTGAAAGCGGCCGCTATCAAAGCAAGTTAGACCAGTCGGCGTGCCAAACCAAAGACGGCCGTCTTTGTCTGAAATGATGGCCGTCACGCCACTGTTCGCAACCTCCACGGGCAGAGAAAAGTTAATAAATCGCCCGTCCCTAAACTCACTTGCACCACGCGAGGCGCCGGCCCAAATTGTGCCTTGCCGATCCTCGAAGACGGCCTGAACACTATTGCTCGGTAGCCCCTCTTCTGACGTGAATGTGGTGATTGCACCTTCTTTTATGCGGCTCAACCCAGCTGAGGTCGCGACCCACAAGTTACCTTGACGGTCTTCAAAGATCGACTCGATCTTGTTGCCTGGCGATCCACGAGGCATATCAAACGTTATGAACTTCCCTTTCTGCAGTTGGACCAAACCGTCCACCGTGCCAATCCATAAGACGCCGTGCCGATCCTCTGAAAGGGCACGGACGTCGTTGCTCTTGAACTGCGGCGTATTCTGTTTATCGAAGACAGTGAAGCTGAAGCCATCGAAGCGGGCAAGCCCTTCCTCCGTGGCAATCCAGATAAAGCCATCGGCTGTCTGCGTTATTGCGTGAACAGTATTTTGTGGCAAGCCGTTTTCAGTGGACCAGATCTGGTGGCTAAAGTGTGAGAGGTCTCTGCCTGGATCGAGCCCGAGCGCTGGGCCAACCCAAAGCAGAACGAACAACAGCGGCTTAATGAGCGCCAGAATCTGTTTGTGAGCGACACCCGGTGGATGCATTGAAGATATTCAAGCGAGCTTGAAGCTTTGCTGGTTCCCTTGCCTCGTAATACGGCAACATTCGCCGCGGTTGGTCTGGTCGATTATACTCAATGGTCCCGTTCGCTCTCTACAAAGACTTTATTCCAGGAGATGCAGTTTGCAGACTAGTATACAGACAATCACTCTAACAATATCATCACTCGTTCTTTGCATTGCGACCGTGCCACTGGCAGCGTCCCGCACACGCTGGCGCGCAGCGACTGAACCGGAGCTCAAGAAACTCATCCCCGCCCGCGCACCCGTGATAAAAGAGAACATTGAAACTGAGTTCCGCACCGCCTCAGGAGTAACTGATGGCCGAGGCAAGTTCATTGCCGGCGTTGTGATGATAACCGCCGGCTACTCAGCCGAAGGAAAGTATTCACACTTCTTCATCACCCAGACACCTCTCAAAATTGGCAACCTCGATTTGCAGGCAGGCGAGTACGTCTTTGGTTACCAGCGCATGAGCAGCGATACGATCCGCGTCAGCTTTTACCGAGCCTCCAGCGGCGAGAGTGTCGGCGACGTCGACGCTCACGTGAACCGTCGCAGCACAATGGTACGTTCGCTGCTAATCTCTCCTCCAGTCAGTGACAAAGGAACTGTTCAACTGGGACGGTTTGTGTTTGATTATCGGATTGGCGTCTAGAGCTTGGTTGCCGTATCGATTAAGGAACAAACGAAAATGAGAACTGGTTAACCTTTTTCTTTTTGCCCTGAGCATTATTCCCCTGGCCATTCTCAAACAAGCCGTGCATGCCGAGGTCTAGTGTTCCGATCACCAGTGAAGCCTTGTCGAACAAAAGAAATGCTCTTGTTGCTGGTGGGCATGCTGTGCTTCTGCGCTTCCCCGGCAGCCAAGGGCCAGCAAAAGTTCGAAAATACCACCAACCGCAGTTGGTGGATTCGTTCATATCCAGCCTATGATCACAGTGGCACTCGCTAACATCTCATCAAATGAACGCTGCTTTGTAGGCTAGGTATGAACCATCCACCGACTGCGGTCGGTGGGATTCAATGAGCCCCGCTAGTCTCATTTCTTAGGTTGAGTATGAAACAATCCACCAACTGCGGTTGGTGGTATTTCTCAAAGAGATGCGCCCAATTACAAGATTTCTCATATGTCTCTCATTGATTCTTCTCGGTGGTGTTCACGTACGCTCCCAACCAAGAGCAGCCACTCAAGCGAAGGCAAGTGTGCCTTTGCAGTCAGGCTGGCAGTTCCGCGAAGCAGACAAGGAAGAGTGGCATCCGGCCACCGTGCCGGGTTGCGTTCATACCGACCTGCTGAAGAACAAGCTGATCGACGATCCGTTTTATCGCGACAACGAACAAAAGCTGCAATGGATCGGCAAGACGGATTGGGAATATCAAACGACTTTCACCGTCAAACCGGGACTTCTAAGTCGTGAGCATCTTGAGTTGGTGTTCGAAGGTCTGGATACTTATGCGAACATCTTTCTCAATGACCAACCATTGCTTGATGCGGATAATATGTTTCGCACGTGGCGCGTCGACTGCAAGCGGGCGCTCAGGCCAGGTCTCAATACATTACGGATACGATTTCGCTCGCCCATCAATGAGATTCTCCCTTTGATGGCGAAGATGAATTACCAATTGCCGTCACCTAATGATCAGGGCGAAAAAACCTATCCCTATACACGCAAAGCGGCCTACCACTTCGGCTGGGATTGGGGTCCGCGTTTTGTTACGAGCGGCATCTGGAAACCAGTCAGTATCGAAGCCTGGAACAAACTACGCATTGCCGATCTGCATGTTGTGCAGGAGCATGTCGGCGTCGACGTTGCCAGACTCAAGACCGAAGTAGAGGTTGTCGCCGCCGCCGATTCCGATGCAACTCTGATCATAGAAAACGCGGCAACCAAAGGAGTCGTAGCTCGCAAACAAGTCAAGCTTGCCTCTGGAAGCAACAACCTTTCCCTGGCTTTCACGATTCCTCGCCCTTTGCTCTGGTGGCCCAACGGGCTTGGCTCTCATCCGCTGTACACCTTCCGGGCCCGAGTCTTGATCAACGGCGCCATGATAGATCAACTTTCAACACGCACCGGTTTACGATCTCTGGAATTAAGACAACAGGCGGATCAGCAGGGAAAGAGTTTCGAATTCATCATCAACGGCGTTCCCGTCTTCGCCAAGGGCGGCAACTGGATCCCCGCTGACAGTTTCCCGACGCGCGTCAGCCGAGCGCAATACCGTCAACTACTCGAATCGGTTCGCGATACGAACATGAACATGTTGCGTGTCTGGGGTGGAGGCATCTACGAAAGCAATGACTTCTACAAGCTCTGCGACGAGATGGGAATCCTCATCTGGCACGATTTCATGTTCGCCGGGAGCATGTATCCCGGCACCCAGGAGTTTCTTGATAACGTGCGACAGGAGGCGATTGATAACGTCAGGCGACTGAGAAATCATCCCAGCATCGTCATCTGGGCAGGAAATAATGAAATCGAGACCGCCTGGATGAACTGGGGCTGGAAAAAGACTCTGCCGGCATCTCTGTGGGACGACTATCAAAAGATCTTTCATGGTGTGTTACCGGAAGTTTGTGCCGCCCTTGATCCATCTCGGCCCTACTGGCCCAGTTCGCCTCATGGAGAACTAGCTGACGATCCCGATTCGCTAAGGAGCGGCGACTCCCACTACTGGCGCGTCTGGCATGCAGCCGAACCGTTTGCGAATTACGAGCAGCAAACGCCACGCTTCATGAGTGAATTTGGCTTTCAATCATTTCCTCAAATCGAGACAGTTAACAGCTACACGATTCCGTCTGACCATGATATTCAGTCGCCCGTCATGCTTGCGCATCAAAAACATCCGCGCGGCAATCAACTGATTCGTGAATACATGCTGCGTGATTATCCGGAGCCGAAGGATTTCGAATCATTTCTCTATGTCAGCCAGGTTTTGCAAGCGGAGGGCATTAAGGTCGGCGCTGAGCATCTGCGTCGAATAATGCCGCACAATATGGGTTCTCTCTACTGGCAGATCGACGACTGCTGGCCGGTTGCTTCCTGGTCAAGCATCGATTACTACGGCCGTTGGAAAGCCCTTCAGTTTTACGCACGTAGGTTTTACGCTAACTTGCTCATCAGTCCTCACCTTGATGGTGAGAATCTCCATTTTTACGTGGTTTCGGACCGAATAAACCCTACGCCAGCGCAAGTAATTGTCAGCTTGATCGACTTTGACGGCCAGGTACTGATGAGTACAAACAAGTCGGTCACCATCACCGCGTTACACAGCCAGCCTTATCTAACGATGCCTGTCAGTTCCCTGTTGGCAGGTAGGGATCGGACAAAAGTAGTCCTGGTTTGTGAACTTCTGGTCGATGGAAAGCCGGTCTCGAGCAACGAATACTTTTTTGAGCCATACAAGAATCTCAAGATTCCCACTCCGCAAATTACCACTGAAGTATCGCCCACCAACGACGGTTTCAAAGTAGGATTGAGCACTGATAAATTTGCGCGCGCTGTTTACCTCAGCGGTCCGGATCGCGAGGGCACTTTCTCCGACAATTATTTTGACCTGTTACCGAGTCGAAAAATGGAAGTCATATATCGTACTCAGAGCAAAATGACGCCGGACCAATTTCGAAACCAGATCAAGATCCGTTCGATGGTTGACGCGTTTGAAAGATGATTTTACGCACCACGAAGATTTTCATCGAGTCGCAACGATTTGCCCGGTCTCAGACGAAGTGTTACGCAGCGTGGTCCGTAATGCACTTTTATAGGATTCCGTATCCCGAGCTTATCTAATACGAACAGTTGATGATGATCCCGCAGACTGAGGTGGGCAAACCTAAAATTAGGTTTTTTCGTGCAGTCTATTGGATCACTGATCGTGCGGGTTGGACCCGGTCGCATCCACCACCCAAGCGAGTCTGTGAGAAAAGACTTGAGAGTTCTGGAAAGAAGCGCGTTTAGAACTAGCGTCGGACTATTTTTAGCGAAAAACAAAATGAGGTGACTGATGACTATCCGGCGGACGCTGCTTGCAGGTGGGTTCGTGCTTCTTGTTTCGGCGATGACCTTCGGGCAATCCGCCGTCGAGAAGACAGACGAGGGGATCATGGTGCAGGTCGGCGATTCATTCCTCAAGCTTGAGGTGTGTTCCGCAGAAGTCGTTCGCGTTGCCTTTGCGAAAGATCGCGGTTTCTTTGCGCGCAAGAGCCTGGTCGCCAGTCCGCGACGCTGTGAGGCGACACAATGGAATGTGATCATCCGTCCGCGCGAAGCGGTTCTTATAACGACGAAGCTGAAAGTGAAGGTTGACCTGACATCTGGCGCGTTGAGCTTTTTTGACCAATCCGATCAGCCGATCGTTATGGAGAAGCAAAACGGCAGGACGCTTACGCCCGCCGAAGTGCAGGGTGAAAAGACTTTCCAGGTGCGCCAGGTGTGGCAGGCGAATGCCGACGAAGCTCTGTACGGTTTGGGCCAGCATCAATTCGGGCTGATGGACATCAAAGGCTACGATCTTGATCTCTGGCAGCGCAACACCGTCGTCGCTGTTCCCTTCCTCGTCTCCAGTCGTGGGTACGGGATTCTCTGGGACAACACGTCATGGACACGGTTTGGCGACTTGCGCGCCTTTGAATTCATTCCTTCCCAACATCTTTTCGACGCGAGCGGCAAGATGGGTGGGCTGACCGGCACTTATTATTCCGGAGCGAACTTCGATCGTCTGGTCGCGACGCGGACGGATGCGCGGGTCGATATTGCTACGCCTGATAGAAAAGAACATCCGCACACGAGAATTCATCCCGACTTGCCAGCTACAGGCAACATCAGCATCAGGTGGCAGGGAGAAGTTAAAGCGCCTGCCAGCGGCGACTACCTGTTCCAAACCTATTCGAACAGCGGCGTCAAACTTTGGCTTAACGATCAACTGGTCATAAACCATTGGCGCCAGGGCTGGCTACCGTGGAAAGACATGACCAAAGTCCATCTCGAAGTAAAGCATCATTATCGTTTAAAGCTCGAATGGACCAGGGATCAGGAAGAAGAGACTATGCAGCTCTTCTGGAAGACACCTGCCGTTAACGCAGACACTTCGCTCTGGTCTGAAGTCGGCGACGGCATTGACTACTACTTCATGTATGGACCAGAAATCGATCAGGTAATCGCCGGCTATCGCCGTATTAGCGGCCAGGCGCCGATGATGCCGCGCTGGGCCTTTGGTCTCTGGCAGTGCCGACAGCGTTACGAGACTCAGCAACAGAGTCTCGACATTTTCGAAGGTTTTCGTTCGCGCAATATTCCGATCGACAACATTGTGCAGGATTGGTTTTATTGGAAGGCAGACCAGTGGGGCTCGCACCAGTTTGATCCGGAACGCTTCCCAGATCCGGAAGGTTGGATTCGAAGCATTCACGACAAGTATCACGCTCGCCTGATGATCTCAGTCTGGCCCAAGTTTTATCCCAACACCGAAAATGCGAAAGTCTTGCGCGCCCGCAGCTTCCTTTACGAGAAGAATCTGGAAGAGGGCGAAAAGGATTGGATCAACTTCGTCTATACCTATTACGATGCCTTCAACCCTGAGGCTCGCAAGATCTTCTGGTCCCAGATGGAGCGTGAATTATTCCGCAAGGGCGTTGATGCGTGGTGGATGGACGCCACCGAGCCGGAACTCGTTCATGGTCCGGAGTTGGAAGGAACGAAGACGCACATGCATCCCACGGCGCTCGGCTCAGGTTCGCGTGTGCTGAACGCGTATCCACTCGTCAACAGCGAAGCAGTGTATGAAGGACAGCGCGCGGCTGCCCCGAACCAGCGGGTCTTTATTCTTACTCGATCCGGCTTCGCCGGCTTGCAGCGCTACGGTACGGCCATGTGGTCCGGAGATATTTCGGCGACCTGGACGGCGATGCGCAAGCAAATACCTGCAGGCCTAAGCCTCTCACTGTCCGGCGTTCCCTATTGGACCATGGACACTGGCGGGTTCTCTGTGCCGGCCCGTTTCTCGCGCCAGAATCCAACACCTGAAGACGTTGACGAATGGCGCGAGCAGAACACTCGTTGGTTTCAGTTCGGCACTTTCGTTCCACTGCTCCGCGTGCACGGCGAGTTTCCCTATCGGGAGATGTGGTATTTCGGCGGTGAGTCGCATCCGGCTTACCAGACAATGCTCAAGTTTGATCGACTCCGCTATCGCCTTCTGCCCTACATCTATTCGCTCGCGGGTGGCGTGACGCAGGAAGGCAGTAGCATTATGCGCGGCCTGGTCATGGACTTTCGTACCGACGCAAAAGCGCGTGAGATCGGCGACCAGTATATGTTTGGCCCGGCGCTGCTCATCAATCCAGTTACCACCTACAAGGCGCGCAGCCGATTGGTGTATTTGCCGAAGGCAGCCGGTTGGTACGACTTTTGGACAGGCGTGGCATTCAGCGGTGGGCGAACGATCGACGCGGCGGCGCCCTACGAGTCACTACCGGTTTTTGTGAAGGCCGGCTCGATCATTCCGTTTGGTCCTGAGTTGCAATATACGGCCGAGAAGCCTGCCGACCCGATTACCCTTTACGTTTACGCTGGAGCTGACGGCGCCTTCGCGCTCTATGAAGACGAAGGACTCAACTACAACTATGAGAAAGGAGCGTTCACACGCATCCCTATTCAGTGGAATGACTCGACGCGCATACTGACCATTGGCAAACGCGAAGGTTCGTTTCCAGGGATGCTAAGCGAACGCACTTTTGAGATCGTTCTTGTTTCGAAGGGTAAGCCAGCCGGCTTCTCTTTTACACCGAAAGCCGACCGCAGCCTTCGTTATGGGGGTGACCTGGTCAGAGTGCGACTGTGAGTAGATCTGGATCCGAATCAAACACAAGATCTCGATCGCAACCCCTGGTCAATTCCTGCATGCTTGCGCGAGCAGTTTTGGGATTGCGGCGGCAGCCGCGACAGGTGACAAGCTCGCCTTGTAGAAGCGCCAGACTTCCTCTTTAGGAACGTCTGTTGGGCCCAGGTTCGATTTTCGCGTCACGTAACAGCCGGCAAAAACGCGCTCGCCGCCGTCACGCTGGCGCGTAACGATTACCGTCGGCACGTTTGCATAGACGCTGCCCGCCGCGCCTTCGATGCGCGTCGGCGGCTGCACAATCAACTGAACGCTCAGTGTATCCGCATACCCCCGAGTGAAGTCCTGAAGATTGCTGGGTGGGGTTTCCCAATAGCGATAGGCACGCTCATATTCTCTGGTGTTCACCGCGTTGTAGAAAGAAGCGAGCAGATCCACCGGACTGCACAGGTTCTCGTATCGCTGGTCCGTCGGTTTGTTGGATGAATCGGCGACAAAGTTGAGAGTTCTTTGTTCGTCTCCGTAGAAGATCGTCAGTCGATTATCGGAGAGGTTGAACTTATTTGCTGACTCCAGAGCGGCGAAGTACTGAAATTCCTGCTGATTCGCGCTCTGCTCAACGCAAGCCCGTTTAGTGCTGATGATTTGGCTGAACGAAAGATTGTCCCCTTGCTCACGGTATTCGCCCCCGTAGGAGTTGCATCCACCAGATCCTCCCACGCGCCCGTCCGCGCCGAACTTGATCGTGATCGGGGTGCCTTTAATCACAGGTAATTCCCTGCCCGCTGTGCCGAAAGACACGAGCCGCCATTGCGTGTTCGCCAGCCTGCCCTCAGCACTCGTCGGTTCGGTTGCTAGCGACGTCTGAGGCTGCGCGGCGAGTTGGCTGCAAGTGGACATCAGCAGAACGATGATCAGCAAAGGTTTTGATAATCCCATCCTTTTCACCTCCTATTCCTGTTACGAGCGATCAATAACTCAATCCGAATCCATATTTGAAGACCGCGCACCATTCTTCTCTTTAATTTGCTTTGGTCAAGAAGAAATCATACAACCGTTCTTATTTGACAAAGATGTACCTCGAGGAGCAGGAAGGCTACGCCTCGAATGAGGTGGCCATCAACTGGAACGCGCCCCTCGTGTTTCTGCTGGCGGGTATGCTGTCTGAGAAGTAGCAGCTAGTATGGAGATTTCGAGCCAGCGACTTTATAACCAAGGCCTTGCGGGAACTTCATTTGACCGTCCCGCTGATGTGGTTCGGTGGCTGGGTGCTGTCCAGGCTCAGGACTATCTCGGTTCGCTTTGGGCGCTTGGACTCCGCCTGTATCGTGCGGTCGAAGCAGACATCGAACGAGCCATTGCCGACAAAACGATCGTCCGTTCATGGCCCCTGCGAGGCACCCTACCATTGTCATCACGCTAAGCCCATTCGCTCCTCTCAAGAAATCCGAAAAACACGCCTTCGCCACCGCTGCAGGTCAGTATGGTGCGTTTCTTGGACTGCCGGCTCTGCTGGCATAGGCCCACGCGCGAAATGAACCATCATGCAGCTGTATAGCCACCAATGATCCGCGTGTTTAGCGGGTTCTTCCAAATACCAAACGCCAGTCGCAACCAGGATGAAAAGAAAGTAATGCAGCGCCAGCACATAACGATACTCGGTGTGAATAGCTGACTGAAAACAAAGATAATAGGCGGGTACCAACAACAAGATCGCTAGCTTGGGCCAGCATCGAGTGCGAACAAACATCACTGCACCCAACAACATGAGCGGTAGCGCAACTGCGGTTATAAATATCCTTTGAAGCATTCTTAGAATAACCCGCGGAACCCGCGTCCAAGCCTGCGAAGCTGGTCCCAACTCAAACAGAGCGAGCTCTCCAATTTCCCCAACCGGGTGCGACAAGTTCGAGCCTCCATTGCTGAGACTTATCCGCACCTCCTCATTCGCCCCGGCCACAAACGGGAGTTGGAGAGTGGTGGCTCGCTGTTCCTCGGCGCTTAGTCCCAGCGCGGCATCAACAAAACTCCTGACGTAAACACGCCGCTGATTAACGCTCACAACTTCAACAATGAACCTGCCCTGCCTCATGCGAATCGGAACCGTCAAAACGTAATCCGTGTTCTCGCGTAAAGCTACGGACGGTGATGTGAGCTGGGTCCCATATTCTGAATTGTCGCCTGTAAGTTTGACCGAGTGCCCCTCGGCAGAAAACTCAAGAGTTGTGTCGGGCGAGCTGACGATCAACCGCTGAGGGGCGATTGTCTCCAATGGTTCGTGTGACTCGAGTGCCGACAGTGAATGTGAGACTGACGGAGTCGCGGCAACTACGGGTGCGCGCTCAAGTCTGAGCATTGAAGCCGCACGATGAGCCATAACACCGGCAAACCAAACCGGATGGGTCCGAATGACGCTGAACACCCACTTCACGCGCATTCTTTCGCGCGCCACCCCGTCTGGGCCAAAAAGTGTTTCAGCATAATCAGGTCTGGCAAACCGTTGTGCTTCCTCGCGCATAATTTCTATGTCCGTGTTGGGAATGCCGAAACGCCGTGTTTGATCGTAGTCACTAATTCCCTCAAGCATGGTCTGCCCCGCTCCCAGCGACAGCGGCACGAAGTACCGAAATACAATTGCGTTGCGAATCGTCAACGGAGCGATAACTAGAACGGCGCCGCAAACAATCGCCGCGACGTATTGCAAGCGTTCTCCCCGCACGAATAGGAGTGGAGCAATCAGACAGCAAAAAGGCGCTAACAGCAGAGCGTTCGGCCTGAGCCAACACGAGACACCAATCAATACGCCACACGCTAAGGCAGCAGCGATCCGGCACCGCTTGGCAGCAACGATCAGACAATAAACTGCCAGAAGAATGGGAAGCACCGCGATGGTATCTGGAAGCAGCACTACAGAGTTCCAGGTGAATTGCGGAGCAAGAGCGGCGAACAGCGCGGCGATGAAAGCAACACCGCGAGGTAAAAGTTCTCCAGTAAGGAGAAAGACAGCAAGCACACTTGCCACATCACAAAGGATCTGCACGAACTGCATCGCCCGATCTCCGCCGCGAAGCTTGAAGATCAGCGCCCATAACAAGGAGTAGCCCGGTGGATGCGCAAGCAGATCAGGGTTGCTCAAGGGTGAGTTTCTATTGAGGAAGGAAGTGAAGTAGTCCTGATACAGTTGGCCGCCGTGCTTGTAATCCGATACCAGCGCCGACTGTACTCGTTCACCTTCAAAGGAGGCGTCTTGAGCGGACAGTAGGCGAGACCCCAAACCTAGTAAAACCAGCAATCCAATAAGGAACACATATCGCGTCCTACTCCATTCGCGTTGTTGGACCGACGACGTCAAGGGACAGGAAATCAAGGGCATTATCCGACCAAGGTTGGGTGAAGTAACGATTTCTCATTTCTCATTGGTCATTTCTCATTTCTCATTTGTCATTCGCGAATTCGCTACTCGCGCCCTCGCTTGTCATTCTTACCTCAGAGATCCACATAAATGAAATAAATTCTTCTTCGCTACCAATGGAAAATAAGAAATGAGAAATAATGAATGGAAAATAAAACGGCAGATGCACTGTTCTGGGCCGACAAATCCAACCCGAACAATGCACCTGCGCCTGCTCCTACCTACTGCTACTGCCTACTGCCTACGCCCCTATCGCGGCGTGACGCCGAGGTTATAGAGCAGGAACGAATAGATATCCGCGCTCTGCTCAATAGCTTTCGTTGTATTGCTCGCACCGTGACCCGACTTAGTATCGATGCGAATCAGGATGGGATTGTCACCGCCCTGCCCTGCTTGCAACGCCGCCGCGTATTTGAAATTGTGCGCCGGGACAACTCGGTCGTCGTGATCCGCGGTTGTGATGAGGGTCGCGGGATATTTGGCTCCCTGTTTAATATTATGAATGGGCGAATAGGCAAGCAATGCCTTAAACTCCGCTTCATTCGCGCTAGAGCCATAATCTGCGATCCAATTCCAACCAATGGTGAATTTGTGAAAGCGCAGCATGTCCATAACGCCGGCCTGTTCGACAACAGCCCTAAACAGCTCCGGTCGCTGATTCGATACAGCGCCCACCAGCAGACCACCATTTGAGCCACCATGAATGGCCAGCCTGCTCGGCGAAGTGTACTTCTGCGCGATCAGATACTCGGCGGCGGCGATAAAGTCGTCAAACACATTTTGCTTTTTGAGCTTAGTTCCCGCCTCGTGCCACGTCTCGCCATACTCGCCACCGCCACGCATGTTTGCCGATGCATAAACTACGCCTTGTTCAAGCAACGCTAGACGCAGTGAACTGAATGCCGGCGCTGTAACGACGTTAAAGCCGCCATAACCGTAAAGCAGGGTCGGATTGTTGCCATCAAGCTTGATGCCCTTCTTGTGAACGAGGAACATCGGCACGCGCGTGCCGTCCTTGCTGTTGTAAAAGACCTGCTTGGTCTCGAAGTCGTCAGGACTGAATCCGGGAATGTCGACCTTGCGGAACACTGAAGACTTCTTAGTGGCAATATCGTACTTGTAAATTGTCGGAGGGAAATTGAAAGACGTGAAGCTGTAGAAAATAAACTTATCGTCGTGGTTCCCGCCAAACCCGCCGGCAGTACCCAGGCCCGGGAGCATGATTTCATTTTCGAACTTGCCATTGAGATCAAAGACGTAAGCCCGAGTTGTTACGTCTTTGCGCCACGTGGCAAACAACTTGCCGCCGGCAGTACCAACGCCTTGAAGCGGCTCTGGTCTTTCCGGTAGAACACCTTTCCAGTTTTTCTCGTCCGGATTTTTTGGATCGTAAAGAATAACTCTGCCATTTGGTGCGTTCTTGTCTGTCCGGATCAAGAATTTGTCGCCAACGTTGTCGATAACTCCGAAACTATCATCGCCAATCTCAGCTACGATCGGTGTGAACTTTTTCTCGCCCGCTGAGAGATCTCGGTAAAAAAGAGAATTTCCTTTCTTGCCTTTGCCCCGCTCGGAAATTGTCAAGAACGCAAAGCGCTCGTCTTCCGAAGTGCCGACGCTGTGGAACCGTTGAGCGTTCGCTTTGTCTTCATATATGAGTTCGTCTTCAGACTGAGGCGTACCCGCCCGATGGAAGAACACCTGGTGGTTTTCATTCTTCGAAGTAAGTTCCTTGCCTTTCTCAGGCGCCGGATAACGGCTGTAGAAAAAACCGTTACCAGCCCACGAAACTCCCGAAACCTTCAGCCAATTCAGATCATCTGGAAGGGTTTGGCGCGAAGCGACATCCATCACAAACAACTCGGTCCAGTCTGAGCCGCCCTTAGAGATGCCATAAGCCAGATACTTACCGTCTTTCGAAAGCGAGAAAGTGCTCAACTGCGAAGTACCATCCGGGGAAAGTTTGTTTGGATCGATCAAAACTTCAGGCGTGCCGTCCAAACCCTTTTGTATGTACCAAACGCTTTGGTTTTGCAGACCATCGTTCTTTGTGTAAAAGAAATTTTCGCGCACGCGGAAGGGTGAGCCGTATTTCGGGTAGTTGTACAGTTTTTCCAAGCGTGCCTTGATTTGCTGGCGAAAAGGAATTTTCTCGAGATACGCAAAGGTCACTCTATTCTGCGCCTCGACCCAGGCAGCCGTCTCCGGGGCATTCTCATTCTCAAGCCATCGGTACGGATCGGGAACGTTTGTGCCGAAGTAAGCGTCGACCTGATCGACCTTGTTTGATACTGGATATACAAGCCGCGGCGACGCAGACCCACCATCTGTAGACTGCGATGAAGCTTTGTTCTGCGCGCGCGTGCGTTGGGCAAGCGGTGACAGGGAAATCACTGACAGCAGAAACGCCGTCAAGACGAACGGCAGAGAATGAAGGGACATCTTTTTCATTTTCTAATCTCCAGAGGCAGGCGTTAGTTGGCGCTACTTTAATCGACCAAGCAGGAGAATTCAAACAATCGACAGCTTCATTTAGTCAGCGTCACTTAGTCCGCTGGTAGTGGGTTTGGCTAGGACGAATACTTTACTTAACCCAGAACCGAGGAGACATCTTCTCAGTCATTTTGCCAACAACAGGTCTCATATTCCTCACGATGACCGACCGGGAGCCAACCTGGGATTTTGAGCCCAAAAATTCCACATTCGTAAATGATGACATGGAAGAGTTTGTTTCTGTCATTCGGTCAACGTACAAAGGGCACACTGATTGCTACTCCTAGCGTGCCGACTGTCCTCAGGCTAAATCGATCCATCCTCTTTTGCCCCCTCTTAAAAAAGCCACAGCTTCGGTTACCTCTCGAAGTTACCATTACAGGCTCTCTCCTGCTGAATATCTCTGGAACGAGAAGGAAAATGATGAAAAAACTTGAGATATCTGAACTGACTTCAAACCTATTAGTTGCTTCATCAGTGCTGCTTGCGGTAGCCCCGTTATTACTAGGAGACCAGCTTTTGATTGTCGTGACCAGTGGCTTAAGAGAAGGCACTATCGTAATTGACCAGTTTATCAATTACCTGACTGGACTGTTGAGTTAGACCTACGAAAAAACCCACCAAAGTCTGCTTACGTTAGTCCCCTCGCCGTCCGCCTGGTTTAATCGCACGCGAACCATTGTTGAATTGCCTTTTCCATGGGTCACAACATCTTAATCACGAATTTTGTCTTTGAACTCTAGACTAGTACGACTTGAATATTTGAGACTGATTCGATTATTGTCCCGGCACTTTGTCAGAATAGACTTGATACAGGTTTTGACTCCGAAACCGCTCGATGGTTTGATTCCAAAGCTGAAATACAGCGGGTGTTCACGTTAGCCAGTCATTTCAGAAGAGACTGGCTTTAAAGGCTGGGCATGAATCTGAATCTTCGTTCCCTTGCATTGGCGTCTCTATTGGCGATCGCCACTTCTTCGCCGTTGAGCAGACCCTTAACTCTCGATGATGTTCTCGATAGGGCTCTGCTCAAGGCAGTTGAACAACACGACCAGGAGAAGGTCCTGGAACTGCTGAAACAGGGCGCCAACATCAATGCAAAAGGAATAAATCTGACCGTTCTGCAGACAGCCATCTTCCAGGCAGATGTGGACATCGTGAAACTGCTTTTGGAGAAGGGCGCGAAGATTAATGACAGAGACCTGGCTGATGCCTCAAGAGGTGTGCAAGGAGATAATCAAAAGTCGACCGCTATTGTGAAACTACTAATTGCCCGCGGCGCGGATATACGCACAAACGGTGTCAATGCTCTGATTGAAGCTGCAGAGTCGAATAATATCGAACTTGTCAATCTCTTCCTGGCCAAAGGAGTGAACCCGAATGGCAAAACCAAAGAAGGCAAGAGCGTATTGTTTGAGGTTATTCCTAAGGATGCTGTCGCCGCTGTTGAGGCTTTGCTGGCAGCAGGTGCCGATGCGAAGGTGATCGACCCCGAGTATAGCCAAACACTCTTGATGCGAGCCGCAAGAGCGGATCATCGAAGTGATCCCGCAGTTCGCATTCGACTATTAAAACTGCTGCTCGCCCGTGGCGCCAATATTCAAGCCAAAGATAATGATGGCAAAACAGTCCTCTTGTATGCGGTTCAACAGTACATGTCCGAAGCGGGCGGCTTCTTGTCACATCCAGAAATAGTGCGGATGCTTCTGGACGAGGGCGCCGATATTAATGCCAGGGACAAGGGGGGAAATACCGCATTGATGGAAACTGTTCAGGTTTGGCATGGATCAGCAGAGATTCCCAAGTTGCTGGTTGATAAGGGCGCCGACGTAAACCTGGCAAACGAAGAAGGGCAGACCGCGTTGTTGCTGGCTGCAAAAGAAGGAAGAAACGACCTGGTGCAGTTGCTCCTTGACAAGGGTGCAAAACTGGATGCAAAGGACAAGGGAGGTAATACCGCCCTTGTATATGCAGTTGAAGCCGGCCAACTCGCGACTGTTGGACTTCTGGCAAACAAGGGTTTTGATTTGCAGGCCTCGCCGTACAAGACCGAAAACGCTCTACGGGTTGCAAGTCACAACTTTGCACTGCTCAAAGCTGTCATTTCTCATGAGGTTGAGGAGGTGAAAAAGTTTCTGGAAGCGGGCGCCGATCCAAACTTCCGTAGTCGCGATGGCAAGGTGGCTCTGTTGCTCGCGGTCGGAGATTCGTACGGCGAGGAAATAGTTAAGCTATTGTTGGAAAAGAATGCTGATGTGAATGTCACCGATGACCTCGGCAACACCCCCTTGATGTTTGCAGCTAGTAGAAACGGAGATGAACTTGTTTCACTGCTGCTGGAGCGCAAGGCCTCAGTAAACATGAAGAACAAAAAGCAAGAGACCGCGCTGCATCTTGCTGCGCAGGACGGGCATGCCAGGGTCATGGAGTTATTACTTGCAAACGGCGCGGACGTCCGCGCGCGCGACGCGAATGGATTGACCGCATTGCTCCTCGCTTCGCAGGCTTTCAACCCTCAAGCTGAGGTCGTACAGCTTCTTCTCGCAAAGGGCGCTGAGGCCAATGCTACGGATGGCCGGGGTAACACCCCTTTAATGCTGGCCGCCCGCGGCGGCGCATTTCAGATTATCGAACCGCTTGTAGCTGGTGGAGTTAACGTTCAAGCAAAGAATAAGGATGGCTGGACAGCGCTGCGACATGCAAAAGAGAGCAAAGAGTCATGGACCCGGCAACAATATGCCGAACAACAACGAGCCGAGGTTATCAGACTATTGGAAAAGGCCGGAGCGAAAGAGTAAGGCGAAGAACAAGTGAAAATTGTTTTTCAACGAAGATCCACGAAATCACACTAACAACATTTCTTATCAATCCGTAATACAGATGCTGTAACTTCTTGCTTTCTTTGGGCCAGGTTTTTGGGAACAGCGATCCACGAAACAAGACGGAACCCCAACGACACGAACCAACACGAAATGTTTTCTCTGGCATTTCGTGTCATTTCGTGGATCGTCTCGTTTGGTTGCGGCGTGTCCGCGCTGAGCGTGCGCGTGGATCTATCGTTCCCCGCGCTTCTAACATCTAGCGATAAGTGATCTTCACACTGAAGCTGCCGCCGTTATCGCTATAGTCATCGTCGTTAATGGCCAAATACAGACGCCCGTCGACAGGCGCAGTAATCGTCGATTGACTGCCGATCAGAAACGGCTGACTCACCTGGCCGTCCAGCGTTCGAATGTATCCGATCAACGCGCCGGCGCCCGCACTCGGTACCGGCCGCGTGCCAAGAACGGATCCAAATCCGGTTGAGCGCGCGCCTTCCGGCCCAACCTGGCCAATGCGTCTGCCGGCGATCACGGTGCCGCCGGCAGTGAAAGTGATTTGATCACCGGAGCGAACGTCAAGATTCGTATCAGTGCCCCGAGAAGTGCCCGCCACATCGATCGTGAGCTCTCGTGGCCCTCGATCGGGGCTGCCGTCTACTGTTCCGCGATTCCGGGAGCGGATCCGTCCTGCGGGATTCCTACGCCCGTAGTCCTGATCATTCTGCGATGTCAAATCGCGTTCGCGTTTGATTTGCACGATAAAAGCGCCGCGAGCATCGGTGTATGAGCCGCGATTAGCCGTCAGATAAAGTCGACCATCGCGCTCCGCCACGAACTCACGCGATCCACCCAGTTCGATTATTGGAGCATTCGAATCTTCGCCGACCGCGCCAATCAAAACGCCTTCTGCGGCTCGTGGCAGCGGAGCGGCCGGGTCGGTGCTCCGAAGACCGTCGGGGGTGATACGCGCGCGCCCGGCCACTATTGTGCCCGAGGCACTAACTTGCACCCGCTCGTTGCGCCTTAAATCGATGCCAGTGTCGATCCAGTTCGGCGCTAACATCACATCAACGGTTTTCGTCTCATAGCGCAGATCGTCGAGCGACCTCCCATCAATTTCTATCCGCTCGACTTCGTTCGGACGAAAGAAAACTATTTCCCCATCTTCTCGCGCAGCATTGTTGTCTCCACGCGCATTGTTGACTCGCACCGCAAACCGTCCATTGATAAAGCCAAGCAGAGTGCCCCGCACGCTCCGCCCATCTCGTAGGTAGATGGTGTCAGCGGCAACAAAACCTGCGGAGAACAAAGCGATCAGTAAAGCCAGAACGAGTTTTTTCATAGGAGTCCTCCTTTCTTACACCGTAGCGCGAGGTTTCCGTGCTATCTGAGAATAAACAGTACGGTCAAAGGGGGCCTTGGTCGGGAGGGAGCCTCCAGCTTATACAAAACCTAAACCACGATCAAGATCGTGGGAAGAGCCGGTAATGATGCAGTTTGAAAATACCACCAACCGGCAGTTGGTGGATTGTTTCATACTCAACCTAAAAAATGAGACCAGCGAGTCTCATTGAATCCCACCGACCGCAGTCGGTGGATGGTTCATACCTAGCCTACAAAGAAGCGTCCATTTGAGGAGAATTCAGCGAGTGCCACTGTGATCATAGGCTGGATATGAAAACGAATCCACCAACTGCGGTTGGTGGGATTTGATGGCCCACCTGCGCCCTCTCGTGTAGGTCGGGTCTGAAATAATCCACCAACTGCGCTTGGTGGTATTTTCAAACTGCATGAGTACCGAAAAGCGAAAAGCTCTATCGCTGGAAAGCCTCTTGAGGAAGTGGTAGTATGGCAACCAAATGTTTAACCCGCAGCCCTTACATCTAAGACCTTTGGAATCCCGCACAAACCTCTTCGCGGACTAGTACAGCTCTTCCAAAAGACACTTCTTATCCTGTCTGACACCGTATCAATCGTCGTGTCAAACCTCGTTGTCTTTAAATTAAGGAGCAGACCATGTCCATCGCAATAGCACCAAAGAGACCTGAGATTAAGACCTCACTGCCGGGGCCGAAAGCCCAGGCGATTATCAAAGCAGACGCCACATTTGTTACCCCGTCTTATCCACGACCGTCGTTCAAACTTGTTGCCGACTTTGCCCAGGGAGTTTGGGTTCATGACGTTGACGGAAACGTCTTCCTGGATTGCAATGCTGGTGTCGCTGTCTGTTCAACTGGACACTGCCATCCCGAAGTCGTGCAAGCTATTCAGGAACAAGCGGCACAGCTTATTCACATGTGCGGTACCGATTATTATTACCGCCACATGCCTCAGCTTGCAGAAAAGTTGGACCAGATAGTTCCAGTTCCCTCCCCGACCCGCACGCACTTTGCCAATAGTGGAACTGAAGCCGTCGAGACAGCGCTTAAGCTGGCAATGCACGCCACTGGTCGTGAAAAGTTCATTGCGTTCTTCAATAGCTTTCACGGACGAACGCTAGGTTCCCTCTCCTTGACTTCGTCGAAGGCAGCACAAAGGAAAGGTTTCAAGCGTCAGGCGCTCGACGTTGTGCATGTTCCATTCCCAAATGAGTTTCGTAATCCATTTAGCGCTGCTGACTGCAGTTCCGGCGGGGCCGGGCAGGGAGCACTGAACTGGATCGAAGAACGGTTATTCAAGACAACAACTCCACCTGAAGAGGTAGCGGCAATTGTCGTCGAAGTAGTGCAGGGCGAAGGCGGCTACGTGCCGGCGCCTAAGAATTTCCTCCAGGGCCTGCGCCGGATTTGCGACGAGCATGGCATTCTCCTGGTTGTCGACGAGGTGCAGTCCGGCATGGGTCGGACCGGAAAAATGTTTGCGTCCGAGTATTACGACCTCGAGCCGGATATCGTTTGTATCGCCAAGGGCATTGGATCAGGTCTACCGATCGGAGTGTGCGTAGCGCGAGCTGACTTGATGAACTGGCAGCCTGGGGCCCATGCATCCACATTCGGCGGCAATCCTGTCTGTATCGCTGCAGCCTTGAAAACGATTGAGTTGCTCGAAGGCGGTTTGGTTCAGAACAGCGCTACGGTTGGAGCGTATTTGAAGTCTGGTCTGGAAAAGTTGATGCGGAAGTATGATTGCATTGGCGACGTACGCGGCATGGGATTGATGATTGGGGTGGAGTTTGTTGAAGACCGAGTCTCAAACAAAGCTGCTCCGGAACTTCGCGATCGAGTGGAAATCGCCTGCTTCGATCGAGGGCTGATTATCCTGGGCGCCGGCACAAACACGATTCGCTGGTCGCCGCCTCTGATTTTGAGCGAAGAGAACGTGGATGTCGCGCTCGAGATCTTTGACGAAGCCATTGCCGCGTCCGTTTGAAATCCTTGTGTGACGCGGTTTCAGATTTCAGGTTTCAAGTTTCAGGTTTCAAGTTTCAGGATGAGCGCGCCCGCCCAACCTGAAACTTGGAACCTGAAACTTGGATGTGTTAGCGGTGGAAACCTTCAGTACTTTTGCGGTGCGTTTAGCACACAACGAACTGTATCGCGTGCGATAAGCAATTCCTCGTCCGTGGGTATCACATACGCGGCCAAACGACTGTCTTCTTTGCTGATTAGACCTTCTCGTCCGGCAATCTGGTCCGCGTTTCTTTCCGGATCCAGTTCCAGCCCAGCCCACGTCAATCCGCGGCAGATTCTCGACCGAACTTCGGCCGAGTTTTCGCCGACCCCTCCAGTGAAAATTACCGCTTCAGCCCCGCCCGCCGCTGCCAGAAACGCTCCGATATATTTCCGAGCACGGTAACAGAAGATCTCAATCGCCAGATGAGCACGCCGATCGTTGTTCTCGCGTTCCTCATCCAGCAGTTCCCTCATATCATTTGTCAATCCGGAAATACCCAGCAGACCTGACTGTTTGTTCAGCAGCGTTTCGACCTCTTGTGAGGTCAATCCTTCTTTGGCGCCGATGAAATCAACTATCGCGGGATCAATGTCTCCTGAACGAGTGCCCATTACCAGGCCTTCGAGCGGTGTCAGACCCATTGAAGTATCGACCGAATTACCGGCGCGGATAGCGGCGATCGAGCAACCGTTGCCGAGATGAAGAGTGATGACATTGGTTTCGTTGCGCGCAATATTGCAGAGTTGCCGGTAGCGGTAGGCCACATATCGGTGCGAGGTCCCATGAAAGCCGTAACGCCGAATACGATGACGCCTATAGAGCTGATAAGGAAGAGCATATAAGAACGCGTGTTCCGGCAGGGTTTGGTGAAACGCAGTATCGAAGACAGCAACCTGGGGCAAGCCGCTACCAAAAACTTCGCGGGCAGCACTGATGCCTTTAATATTCGTAGGGTTGTGCAGCGGTGCAAGGTCTATGCAGTCTTCGATTCCGCGCAACACTTCGTCGCTTATAAGGACGGATTGAGTAAAGCGCTCACCACCGTGCACTACTCGATGCCCGACCGCTTTGACGTCGGCAATGGCTTTAATCTCAGGAACTCCATTATCTGAACAGGCCCAACGGACAATCAGCTCAACGGCGGCCCGAGTGTCACGGAGCGTGGCAGTTGATCGTTGCGACTCCTGACCTTTGGCGGAAAGGGTCACTATTGCTTCCCCGCCGATTCGTTCGATGCTACCGCGCGCCAGTTTTTGGTCGGCGTTTTGCTGTATCAGCTCAAGGTCCGTAGCGATAAACTGGAACTTGACCGAGGAGCTGCCACAATTTAATACGAGAATGTTCATACGTTCCTTCTTAGGTCTTGGGTCTTAGGTCTTTGGCCTTTGATCTTGGACCTTTGATCTTGGGCCTTTGGTCTTGGGTGTTGGGTATTGGGTATTGGGTGTTTTCATTTTCCATTCATCATTTCTCATCAGTAGTGTCCCAACGTTGATGAGCTCATTGTCTGTATCTTGTTGGATTTGATCGAGTTAACTCCAAAGCATGTTGGGAACGATTTCAATTTCATTGAGACGAAGCCAGACGGTTTTCTGGGTAGCTATAGGTCAGAACGCGTTGCCGGTCATTTATTCGCCAAGATTCGAACCCCAAGCGTGATCTCAGCGCCGATGGTCTACACATCATGGTCCATTAATGATTGGCATATGATGTCAAAAACCTCAGTTTTTCGACTGTTGCGGTGGTGATCTGCAAAAACCCACGTGGTGCTGTTGCTAAGTTACTGATCCTATTCGACAAACGTTGGGACAGTACTGATTTCTCATTTCTCATGTTCCATTAGTAGCCAAGAGGAATCGAGGTCCCATTATGCGGACATCGTCGTAGGAAAGTCATAAATGGCAAAATGTGAAATGAGAAATGACGAATGGAAAATGACACAACCAAGACCAAAGGCCCAAGATCAAAGGCCTAAGGCCCAAGGCCAAAGTCTTAAGACCGCAGTTTCTGAGCAATCTCTTTCACTCTCGAACGCAAACCCGCTTCATCAACAGTGGTGACCCGACCGTCGCGAAAGATTTCCGTTCCCGCCACGACAGTCATAACCACATCCCGACCAGACGAGGCAAACAGTAGAGTGCCTAGTGGATCGTAAGATGGTACTTGATGCGCGCCCGTCAATGACACAACCGCAAGATCGGCCTGCAGTCCTGGTCTGAGCTCGCCAGTTTGGTCCTCAACCTCCAACGCGCGCGCGCCCGCCACCGTTGCAGTGGTGAGAGCCATACCCGCGCTAACTACGGGATGCGTGTCTGAATTAGAAAACTGAATTCGAGAAAGTAGAGTCGCAAACCTCGCCTCTTCGAGCAGATCGCAGGTGTCGTTACTCGCAACGGAATCACTGCCCAACCCTACCACAATTCCCTTCGCCAAAAACTTTTTCAGGGGTGCCCGGCCGTGGCCCAGTCTGGCGTTAGACTTGGGACAGTGGGCCACGCGTGTTTGAGTTATCCGAATAGTCTCGATATCGGTGTCGTCGACGTTGATGCAGTGAGCGAGCAAAGGCCGTGTCTCGAGCACACCGTTTTCCTTCAAATATTGGATCGAAGAAGTCCCTTTTGTTGTCCACTCTATCCCGCGGGCAGCAAGTCCAGTAGCAAACAGCCCGCTCCCTTCGCACAGCAGCATCTTCTCAGCCGCGGATTCTGCTGCGTGCATCATCAACGGAAGCTCTTCATTCAGCGCAAACTCGGAGATCAGTTTCAGCTGGGGTGCAGAAACCGAATACGGGGCGTGCGGGGACACTCCAACCCGCACACAAGAAGTCTCGAGCCTGCGCAAGCGGGAAATCTGATTCTTAAGCATCTCAAGATTCTCATCCGCCAAGCGCGGGTCAGGGCCGAATGATTCCTGAAATACAGTGCCTCGCAAACCAACTTCGCGTACGGCGCTCATGCTTTCAAACGCTGCACTACTTGCGTCGCCAACGCAAGTGACTCCTGCTCGCGCTGCCTCACATGCTCCCCAGGCAGCGGAAGCATAGAGGTCATCCGATGTCATTCGTTCAAGCCGAGCTTTGGTAAGCTTTCTCAGCCAGGCGAGAAAATCTCCCTCCTCATTGTCGAGAAACCCGCGCATTGCGGTGAGTTCCAGATGTGAGTGGGAATTGACTAAGCCCGGTAGGATGATCGCTTCGCCGAAGTCTTTAACCTTGGCCGTAGGAAGCTTCTCGGTCAGATGCAGGCGCTGGTCCACAGCAGTTATCAATTCGCCCTCTACGGCGACCGCGCCGTCCTCGATTGGTGGCGACGAAACAGGCAGGACCCAACGAGCGCAGTAGATGATTGTCATTTTGCCGAGCGCAGACGCTAGCCGGGATTTTCTCCTATGGAGCTTCGTAAGTCTTTGCCGAGGTCGTTAAGAGTGTGCCGCAGGCGGCGGTTGCCGTTAATCGAGGTGATCACACTCAAACAGACTTCGTGCTGGCCAGTTCTTAACTCACTCACATCAAAGTCTTCCAGCCTTAAATGTTCCTTTTCAAGCGCATCCATCAGTCGCTCGAGAAACTCGGCGGGATCGTCTGTCCGCAAAGTGTAACGAAAAAGCCGTTTGCGCCTTATGACTTCATCCTCAAGGCGCCGCAATACCACCAGGACAACAATGATGAGGATTGTGGAGAACGCGGCTATGCCAAACATTCCCTCGCCGATACCAATGCCAATGGCGCCCACCACGAAAATCGTCGCCGCTGTAGTGAGACCGGTTACGGATCCTCGCGATTGCATGATCACGCCGGCGCCTAAAAAGCCGATGCCGGTAACCACTTGGGCTGCAAGCCGAGCAGGATCTGTATAGGCAGCGCCGCCACTTATGTGACGGGAAATAATCATGTAAAGCGCTGCGCCCATACAGATCAGCACATTCGTGCGAAGGCCTGCAGCTTTACGGCTTAGTTCCCGCTCAAAACCGACGGCTCCGCCGCAGGCCATCGCCATCAGTAACTTGAGCGCGATTTCGGCCGTGGGCCAATGCTCGTTAAAAAATAATGATTGCATGACGGCCTAGTGGTTCACGGTTGATGGTTGTTGCCCGCTGGCGGCCTTTAGTTTTCGATATCGTCCCATGATTGAACTTACATACGCACGGGTGGAAGGAATGTCGATTCTGCTGATGAACTCAGTTCCCGAGATAGCCTTATTACCACCTGGATTGTTCCATTCCTCCGCGCGACTCAATCCCGCGTTGTAAGCAGCAATCATACGTGGTTCGGCTTCGGGCAAGTCGCGGTAGCGTTCATAGAATTTCTCCAGGTACCAGCAACCGACCTGTATATTGGCCTCGGGATCGCGCAGTAGACTCTCGGGATTACTGCTCATCTGGCGTTCGAGATCGCGCATTCCCGTTTCCGCGGCCCATTCGCGACCCACCGCCGGAGTAACCTGCATGAGACCAATCTCACCGTCGCGCCCATGTTTCCACGGGCTAAAATATGTTTCTTCGTAGATAACGCTCCAAACCAGATCAGGATCAAGCCGATAAATAGTCGCTTGCCTCGAGATCAGCGCATCGTAACGGTGAATCCAATATTGGTTTAAAAAATAGGCGAGCAGCAGAAGCGTGAGGACAAACAAGCCGGCAACTAGAAGACGTTTCATCAAGATTGACAATCAATAATCGGCAAAGCTGCGATACTGGATCGGCCTTACGGCAGCCAGCCGGTTCTTCTAATTTCTCCTTTTTAACGCGGACCAAAAACTTGCGTTGGAACAAGCAAGGTCGACTCCTTCGTAACGAGAGCGCAACGCCTGCTCGTCAAGGACGTGCCCCTGCAACCACACCTCGGCGTCGAGCATTGCTCCTACCGAGAGCCGTTCACCGCGCAAAGCCCTTCGATTGACGAGCACCTCGAGCTTGATCCGTTCGAGATCCAGATGCACCCAGTAGAGTTCGCTGCCTGAAAGAGGATTGCGCAAAGGCTTGAACGCGATAACGCTGCCCGTAAGGCACCAATCGTTTTCATGGGCGGCCCGCGACGGCGCCGATTTTTCCAACGGCAGCCAACGAGTTTTCGTAGCGCCCTTACGAACGCGCGCCCGATAGGCGAGACCACAGAGTCCGACGTGGAGTGCCTGAGCGTGAAACCCTGCGGGACCAACTTCAGTCAGATTTTGCAATTCGAAAAGCACTTCGCAATCGGTTCCCTCGCGATAACCGTGCACGACAGCTTCACCCTCTTCATCGTATTCGGTCAGTGCCCAGGGAGTGATGGTTTGAATGTATCGCGCGCGAAATCCCGGGCGACAATCGGCGTAAAAGACGTCCCCGCTGCCGGATTCATACAAGACTGTCCAGACTTCCAGACCCTGGCCGAGTTTCCAGCAGCGACCGTGGATAACCGCGCCGCGACGCGAGAGCTGGGTAGGCTCGCCCTGATCTCCGGCGCGTTCAGCGAGGTAATTGAAAGCCTTCTCGCTGGGTACTTCCAAGCCGATAGTTTCGAAAGTCGGGTTCATCTTTGATCAGTCGTTAGTGGTCAGTCGTTAGTGGTCAGTCGTTAGTGGTCAGTCGTTAGTGGTCAGTCGTTAGTGGTCCGTTGCCAGTCCGTTAACCATCGTAGTCTTCTTCACAAAGCAATCGGCAATCGCCAATCGGCAATATCATTATTGCCCGGCGCGCTTTCGCTGTCTACGTTCGCCGCTACTTCCGTTCACATTCGTTTTCTCTTCGCGCGGTGCGCGGCTCTTAAAGCCGCGAATGACTCTTTCTGGTCCATGCGTAGGACGCGCACCCGAGCGCACCATCTCGGCAAACAAATCCACGTCGTAATCAGCTTCGCGTGACATCTCTTCGCGGATTGTGTGCAATTCTTCAAGAAACCTGGGCCGACGATACATAGGCTATTTCCGATTTTCGATTGGCAATTGCCGATTTCTATTCCGTTCCACTGGATCACTATACCTGTCACAAATTCCGCTGACCTGGACCGCGATTTGAACCGAGCCAATCGGCAATCGGCAATCGGCAATTGGCAATTAACCGACCTTCTCCGTTGCTTCTGACACAAGAAACTCAGGAGTCACAATCATGGGAACATAAAACCCGGCCGCCGTATTGAACAAGCGAATGCGAGCTTGTCGCCGAACGTTTGCCAGATGACCGAAATTCCACGTCACTAAATAATCGATCTTGTGATAGGAGGCAATCGCCACGTGCAACGCATCGGCAATGTACTTGCGATGAAAAATCCCGCGCGAAATATAACCGTCTGCCAAAATTGCGGCTTCGTCTGTTAGTTCTACCTGCTCGAGCGGAGCTATCAGATTGAGATAAGAAGTGCGGTGCGGCTCGGGTACCCGTTTGATTTCACTTGAGACCAGCGGTGAGATCACTGCACGGTAGTCTGGCAATTCGCGCTCCCACCAGCGAATAGTCAGATCCCGCCGAAAGGGCTCGCCGTTATCGAGGTAGGCGCCAATCACCGAGGTCTCCAGGTAAAGACTGTGCTTCATAACGCTCACATCTCTTTCGGTTTGAAGCTGTCTTCTTTCCTGGCGGTCTCGTCCAGCGGTTCAAGTCGAATTACGCCGCGAGCAAAATCAAAAGAGACCCGAAAGTGGCGCAGAAAGTTGCCGCCTAAAATTCCGTTTTGGGTAAAGCCCGCCGTTTCGTTTACGGGCTCCATATCAAGAACAGCGGCACTGATTTTCTCACGCACCAAAGCGCCCAGAAACACCTTGGGCAAAAGGACCGTGTCTACATTTTCGGTCACGCCTGCCGCGCCAAACACGCGCATCTTGGTCGGCTGAATGTAGGAGGTGATGGTCTCGACTTCTGCCAGCTTTTGCGAGACGACCGAAACACTCGCACCGGTGTCAATAATGAAATTCAGCGGCCTTTCAAATCCCTCAAGCGCGACTTCTCCGCTTAAGAAACCGCTTGATGTCGTGCGCAAGGGGATCTCCTGTCTAATGGGAGCAGAAATCAGGTCGCTCGGCGGAGGAGTTGCACGATCGATGCTGGTCCAACCGCCAACCCCCTCATCAGAATGCTGACGTACCAGCGTAAAAGTTCGCTGCCCGTAGTCAAGCATGGCGACAAATTTTGAAATCAAAGAAAGACCGATGTAGCCATCGACGGGATTCTTATCGTCGTAGAAGCGGCGAATATAGACGGGCACATTTTCTACTTTGACTTCCCCTAACTCCAGGGACGAAAGGTAACCATACACAATTTCAAACTTTCCGCCACCGCCAACCGCTCTCGCGAGACCGCCTCTGGCGATAGGGTGCAAGCCAAGTACTTTAGCCGTCTCTTCTGAAATCACCGACATTCCCGATCCGGTATCGAGCACGAACCGCAAGTGGTTCTTTTGCCCATTCACACGAACTTTTAGTATCGGCCGATTGTCATAAGACTCAAACGATACGACGGTTCGGTTCGCACCCGTTGGCACGTACAGAGAACTTTGTTTTCCCAAATAGCGCAGGAAATCGATCAGGCCACGGATTCGGGCGCGTCGATCAGAATCTGTCTTAGGAGCGACCAGGAGGAAGCGTTCATACGAGTCAGCAGCTTCTTTGTAACGTTCCGTGCGAGCGGCAGCTTGAGCCAGATTGAAGATGTAGTCAGGCTCGTTAGAATCGAGATCTGCTGCACGACGAAGCCCGCGAATGGCCAACTCCAATCGATTCTCATAAAAATCGATCATCGCCAGACCAGCGACAGCCATCGGTTCGTCTTCGCTCAAGGACAGAGCAGTCCGAAATTCCTCGAATGAGCTACGAAAGTCACCACCAGTCAAGATCGCAGAACCTAACAGCGCGTGCGCTCTGGCTGAAAGCGGATCAAGCAAGATAACTCGCGCGGCGTTATCGTAGGCCGCCTGGAGGTTTCTCTGTTTCAGTTGCGCCCGACTCAGGCCCAGCCGCGCCTCCTTGTCATGTGCGTCCTTGACCACGAGGTCACGATAGATTTTTTCCGCAAGCTGATAGTCGCCGCTACGCAGGGCCTTGTTCGCTCGGTTCAGCGTCTTTCCATCAAAGGCGAACGCAGCCGTGGCCGCGAGCCCGAAACAGACAGCAATGGCGACCATGCTCCCGACCGCCAATTTTGCGAAGGACGTTTTGGTACTACGGCACAACATAAAGCCTACTTCCACAGTAACGTTAGCGAGCCAGCATCCGGCATTGCTGTCGTAGCAAAGATTATTTAAGAATCTCTCCTGTTTTCATTGACCAAAGAACCAGGTCCAGTTCGTCAAAGTCGACACCAATCTCATGCGCAAAGCGTTTTAGGCATTCCTCAGCTTCAAGGTAACGTTCTCTCGTGGTCGGAGGCTTTGGCGTTTTCACCACTCCCACATCCGTTAGACAGCGGAGAACGTGTTTATCAAGAATGGCATGTCCATCAAGTCCGATGTTGCGTAGAAAATGACTTGCTTCCTTGTAACCAAGGCCCTTTATTCGTCTCTCTTTTGCGAGCCAATCACGACGCTCGATCGGATCAGCGAAACTGCACAATGTCTGGCGCAGTTCCATGCGGCAATGGACCCGTAGATAGTTTCTCGTTGCGACGATGTAACCCGGACGGGCCACGGGAAAGCGATGCGCTCCAGCTTTCTTCAGCGCTCGCGTCATTTGGTCGCGACGACCTTCCAGCAAGAAAGGTCTCACTGCCTCAACCGATTTCAAACCCATTCGCGCTGAGGCACCAGCCGTAAAAATGCAGAAGGCGAGTTCTTCCCAAAGGCGCGCATCAGACCCGCTGCGCCAGACCTCGTGGAACTCTGCAAGCCTCGCTCGAATCTCTTTTCGTCGCGCCTTATGGATGGCGCGAATGGCTTCAACAGTAACGAGCTGATGATTGCGTTGCACAGTGATTTGTCAATGACCTGATTCTAGTTTCGCCTTTCTAACATTGTCAACGCAAATGTACTCACGCCATGACGATGCTCTGTTCTGTCGACGACCGATCCATCCTGTCGCTTCCACCCTGCATCCAAAGAGAACTCCCTTGCACCTCAGACGTGCTATGATTGGTGGCTCGCCTCTGGATGAGGCATGAAACTAGATGAGACGTGAAATGGATGGTTAACAAAGAAACCTCTTTCTCTCTGCTGGCAGCCCTCACGCTATGCTGGCTATTCCAGCCAGCGCCGGCATTGGCACAACAGCCGCCGCAGTCAGCCATCCCGGGAACTCCGCAGGCGTCCGCAGCCCCAACGCAAACATCCGCAACCACTCAGCCCGCCGCGAATGATGCCCAGACAAGACCGTTGTATGGTGTTCAGGGCGTGCTTGTCGAAACTCTTGATGGCCGAAATGTGGCATCTCAAAGTCCCGATGAACCTTTTAATCCCGCTTCTGCCGTAAAGCTCGCGACCGCATTGATAGCCTTACGCACTTTTGGACCACAGCATAGGTTCACGACAGCTGTTTGGACAGACGGCAATTTAGATAAAACTACCGGTACCATCAACGGCAACGTGTACATTTCCGGCCGGGATCCGTCGCTGCATTACGAACATGCCGTGGGAATCGCACGTGAGCTGAACTCACTGGGCATTCGGACAGTAACTGGGGATCTGGTAGTTGCACCGGGCTTTACTCTCAACTTTAACTGGTCCTCGCGCAAGTCAGGCGAACAATTCTATAACACGCTCGATTCACAACTGCGGTCCAGCGAGGCCACCGGGGTGTGGCTTGCCGCCCGAAGTGCGATTGGAGACAAGACAATTGTCCTAACTCCTCCCAGCGTGGCCGTAATGGGTGCGGTGGTGGTGAATCCGGTGGCCCCGCGAGCAAAGTTACTGTTAACCCACAACTCGAGCAAGCTCGCCGACCTTCTTAAAGTGTTGCTCTGCTATTCAAACAACTTCATGGCCGAGCGGTTGGGTGAAAGTCTCGGTGGCGCCGAATCGGTACAGCGTCAACTCGCAGCCTCTTTCAATATTCCCTCCGACCAAATTCGTTTAGCTTCGCTCAGCGGACTGGGAGTAAACCGGGTAACCCCCCAGGCTATGATGAAGATCCTAAGAGCGCTGCGTCAGGAACTTCAGAAAAGCCAACTCTCATTCTCTGACATTCTGCCGGTCGCCGGAGTGGATCCTGGCACATTAGAGGATCGCTTCGCCGGTCTTCCCTGGCGAGGGAGTGTTATTGCAAAGACTGGGACGTTGCTCCGTACCGATGGCGGAGCAAGCGCGCTCGTCGGCCAAATGAGAACGACCAGTGGCGAGATTTTGCTTTTCGTAATCATGAATCAGAACGGAAGTGTCTCGCGGTTCAGAGAGAATCAAGACGCGCTTGTGATGCAAATTCAAAATTCACGTGGCGGACCAAGAGCTTTCGATTACGTCCCGATTACACTGGCCATGAAACTGGCCGACACGAAAAGCAGCTTTGGTTCGACCGAAGAATACGAGCCCAAGACGACCCTGAACACCAGCTCTCCCTAAGTTAGAGTTCACACTTTGAAATAAGATGCGCCCCGGCGACCAAATGATCTCCGGGGCGCTTCACCGTCCAACCACGCGCGGCGTGCGGCACCGCACGAGCGGACGATCCTATGATTACCGTGCGCCAGGATGCACATAGCGTGTGCCAGTGACGTACATAGGATCTAAAGTGCAAAAGCCCGCTCGATTCCTGAGAAGTGCCACTATTTAGCCTTTAAGCCCCGCCACGGTTGAGCCCGTGATTGGGAAGCCTGCTTCGTGGTCTGTCACTTTAGGTAACGCTATCCGGGGAACGTAATCCGAGGCGGGACTTAAACTGGGCCGTTTCTTCGCAAACACGCGTGGCATGGCTGTCGCTGAGTGGGAACGCCTGTACGACGCAAAAACGCCCCGATGGCTTAACATGCCCTCGGGGCGATTTCGCTTGAGAATGGACGCCTTGGGCCCCTCAGGTTGAAGCAAGAAGGTGTCGCAACAGACCGTAAATACTTGCAGGGTCCGAGGGCTCTCTAACCTAAAGCCAATGCAAGCAAGCCAAAAAAAAGCGGAGGCACGGTACCGTTGGTCGGCGTAAAGCGGATCCGTCGAATACGCAAGCCCTCGACTCGCTCAACCAGAAAAGTTCCGACGCTGTGTTCCACCGCATCTCCGACGTGCAATTTGAAAACTCAAAAACGCGCTGAAGCAGTTGGCGCTCGTCCGGTTCCAAATGACCACTCTTCTGCGAAATGTCTACCAGATGGCGCAGTTCGTCCTCCGTATAAACAGAAGCGTGTTCACCTGAGAGGCTTAGGCCAAACAAATGGACCGTGCGCGTACCGGCCCAATCCAGCGTCCGTATAGGCCAATAGAAAATTCTGTAAAAGGCCTCCATGGGCCAGGAGATCGCCAGAGCAACTCGTTCAGTGCGTTCGAGCGCGAATGTCTTAGGCGCAAGCTCACCTAGAACAATGTGGAGAAAAGTAATGATGATGAATGCCAGGGCAAAAGATATCGTATGCAGAGTAACCTCAGACACAAGACCGCTGAGCGGCTTTTCCAGCAGGTGCGCAAAAACGGGCTCACCGATCCAGCCGAGCGATAGGGACGCCATCGTTATGCCAAGTTGAGTGGCAGAAATATACGCATTCAGGTTATCAAGCAGTCTAAGTAGTCTGCGAGCTGTGACGCTTCCTTGCGCCGCTAACATCTCGATCCGCGAACGTCGCACGCCCACCAGTGCGAATTCCGAAGCTACAAAGAAGCCATTAGCCAGAACCAAGACGAGGACGGTAGTAATGTAGAGTAGCGTGATCACCTGATGACAGTTTATGTAATTAAGATCGGGTAGGAAAGTGAGACTTTACCTGAAGGCGACAACCAAAGCGTTGGTGATCATCTAATTTTTCCGCAGCTCTAGTATGCATGGCAGAAATTGGTCTACTCCTTGATCAGTTTGAAACTTGAAGGGCTAAGCCCTTCATATGCGACGCCAGCACCAAATTCTTTCGAATTAAGCCTCACCGCCAACGGCACGTACACATGACACCTCCTTGACACTTTGATCGAAAACAATAAATGATGAAATTGTCAGTCGCGACTGAATGGTCTCAGCGAATTCTGAGTTTCTGTTGGACTCTTCCAAGGACCGACAGGGCCATTGAGGAAAACGTACTCGATCGGATTGGCGGGCGCGCTCCCGTTGTGGATGTCCGTGTAGTCGCAGCCACCAACAAGGATCTTAAGTCTGCAGAGGAAGCGCGAGAGTTTCTATCAACAAAAATGAAGGACTATGATCTTTAGCTGCAGATGAGCGATTCTTCCAATCCCGTCGATCCGCCCTTCAACACTCGAACTGATGCCAAAGGACAGAACCGAGGACCGGCCGACGAAGCCCCACCGTTTGCTGGCGCTGAAAGCGCCAGCGCAATCGCCGGTGAAACCATTCAGCCAGTCGGTGAAGCTCTCGGAGACGCTCCGACTGAAACGCCTGTGACCCAGCGCAGTACTGGACGTTCTGCTTTCCTGATAGGCGCTGGCATTCTCATCAGCCGCATTGTTGGTTTGATTCGCCAGCGAGTGTTTGCGCATTACTTCGGAACCTCTGCTGCCGGTGATGCTTTCAGCGCCGCATTCCGTATTCCGAATTTTTTGCAGAACGTATTCGGGGAAGGCGCCCTCTCGGCGTCGTTCATACCGGTTTACGCCCGCCTGCTCGCTCGGCATGATGAAGAAGAGGCATCGCACGTAGCGAGTGCAGTTCTGGCACTACTCGCTCTCGTAACCTCGGTGATCGTGCTCGTCGGAGTCTTAACTGCCCCATACCTGGTAGCCGCGACGGGATTCAGAGGGGAGACGTATGATTTAACCGTACGGCTTGTGAAAATATTTTTCCCAGGCGCTGGATTGTTAGTGCTTTCTGCGTGGTGCCTGGGAATCCTTAATAGTCATCATCGATTTTTCATCTCATACACGGCGCCAGTAGCCTGGAACCTGGCGTTGATCGCGACGCTAATTTTCTTTGGCCGGCGGGTTCCCCAGTTTCCTCTTGCCGAATACACTGCCTGGGGTTCCGTGGTTGGCAGCGCGCTTCAATTTGGAGTTCAGCTTCCCATCGTCTTCAAACTGGTCCACCGGCTTCGACCTGTCTTTGATTTCGCTAACGTGCAGGTGCGCTCTGTCGTTACTAGTTTCTTTCCCGTGTTCATGAGTCGAGGCGTAGTACAGATCAGCGCCTTTGTCGACGCAATACTAGCCAGCTTCCTGCCGGAGGGTGCAGTGGTAGCCCTTGGATACGCGCAAAGTCTCTACACTCTTCCCGTTAGTCTTTTCGGCATGTCAATTTCTGCAGCTGAGCTTCCAACAATGTCTCGTGCGCTCGGAAGCGCCGAAGAAGTCGCGGGAGTCTTGCGGATGCGACTCGATGCAGGTTTGAGACAAATCGCCTTCTTCATTGTGCCCTCGTCGATGGCTTTTCTGGCTCTCGGTGACGTCATCGCTGCGGTTCTTTATCAGACGGGACAATTCAAACACGATGCCGCACTCTACGTTTGGGGAATCCTTGCTGGTTCAACTGTCGGGCTACTCGCTTCCACGCTTGGTCGGCTTTACTCATCAACTTATTACGCTCTGCACGACACGCGCACGCCGCTCCGCTATGCCCTCATTCGCGTCACCCTCACCATAATACTTGGGTACCTCTTTGCGATTCCGCTGCCACCTGCACTCGGTCTCAATCCGAAGTGGGGCGTGGCCGGGTTAACAGCCTCGGCCGGAATCGCCGGCTGGATCGAGTTTGCTTTGCTCAGACGAACTCTGAATCGCCGGATTGGTCAAACGGGCTTGGCTTTCCGCTTCATGGGGAAACTCTGGTTGGGCGCAACTGCGGGCGCTGCGGCTGGTTGGGCGCTTAAGCTGCTTCTTCCCTCAGTCCATCCAATTCCACAAGCGGCGATCGTCCTCGGGGCATACGGTCTCATCTACTTTGCGGCAACTTCGCTAATGGGAATTCCGGAAGCTCTGGTTGTAGTTAGAAAGCTCACTCGAGTTCTAAATCGATAGTGTCTTTCAGTCACCCATCAAACCCAAGATTAGCCACAGATGAAGGCGGATAACGCGGATCAGAACAGAATAGTAACCGAAGGGTCTCATTCGGGGTAGTGCATCAGTTTGAAAGGTTCTCTACTTCATCTCGAACCAGTGACTCGTCCGCTGGAGTGAACGGTATGCGCTCATCTGCTCTCATTCACAGCGCGGCTTTAGCCCGGTGCTACGGCTCTTCATGTGATTTCTCTAACCGTTTCAATGGTTTGGAGTGGGACGAACGACCGAGGCTCGGAAGAAAAACCGTTGAAACGGTTTCAGGCTTCGGCGTTCGCTTTGAACCGGGCTAAAGCCGCGGTGTGAATGAGACTACTCGGCAGACTGATCCATTACTTTCAATCGACTGGAATCCGGACCCGATTATCCGTTTTTCATAGTGAGGGAGTTCTACAGTTATTTTCAGACAGGCGCCTACCTACTTACCCAGATATCGGAGGAAAAACACAGTGTATACTCAGCCAATGATTTTTCCGCTGGATGCGGAGGGTGAGGTTTATGTCCTTCAGGACGAGTGCGGACAGACGATTGGGACCGGTCCGAGGGCCGTTTGTGAGGTTCTCCGGAAGATGATCGTTGATCGCCTGGCGGCCCCTACCCCTCAGCCGGAGTTCAAGCCCCGTCGAAGTAATGTTCGAGCCGCAATTGTAATTTAGGGTTATCAAGCAGCATGCAAACCTCCCCCATTTTGGAACGAATATTCCGGAGGCGGGCGTGAAAACCCCAGCTCCGGAAAAGTTTTTTTCGCGTTTTCTGGATTTGGCCGGGCATTAGCAATTTCTCTTAGTTATCCTGGAAAAACGGACGGGTGAACGCAGCGGCAGGCAGGCGGGGCGGCCTCGGGCCGTCATTTTTGTGCCTGTGGTCTGGGCACCTGAGCCCGCCGATTGTTGACCCCGAATCTTCCCTCTCCTTATCATCCGAAATGTGCAGCCAGTTATCTCAACCGAGCAGATGCGGCAAATCGACCGACTGACGGTTGAGAGATATGCCGTGCCCTCGCTCTTGTTGATGGAAGCGGCCGCCCACGCCTGTCTACTGACGATTTCGAGCCGACTCCCTGAAAGTCTATCCGGAAAGAAAGTGCTGGTATTGTGCGGGCCGGGAAACAATGGCGGTGACGGCGCCGCGCTTGGTCGAGCCTTATGCGGCGCTGCCGCCCATAGCGACGTGATTCTCTTTGGCAAAGTAAACGACACAAAGGGTGATGCCCGAACAAACTTCGAGTCAATCTGCAGATTAGCGAGTTTCGAAGCCGGATCGAGAGCAGAACCTTCGCCGGTAAGTTTTGTCGAGTGTGACAGCGTCCAAGTCTGGGAAGAGATCGCCAGACCCCGTCGGGCCTACGATATTATTGTTGATGCACTCTTCGGCACTGGGCTGGTCAGGCCGCTTGAGGGTATCTACGTTCAAGTGGTCCAGCATCTTGCAATGCTTCGTCTCGCTCGTCAGCGCGCGCGCGGAGCCAGGCCATTAATCGTATCGGTCGATATTCCCTCTGGTCTTAATGCTGACCTTGCGCATCCGATTGGTGAAACAGTACAGGCTGATCTCACCGTAACGTTTACGGCACCAAAACCGGCAAATGTTCTTCCACCCGCGTCGTTCTTTGGCGGCGAATTAATAGTCGCCAACATCGGGTCGCCAGCAACCCTTATCGACGCTGTAGGACCTAAGCTCTTCGTAACGGATTCCGAGGATGCGCGAAAGTGGCTCGAGGTCACTCGCTATACAACCGGTTCATACAAAACCACGCATGGGCACGCGCTAATTATTGCGGGTTCGCGCGACTACAGTGGGGCTGCGGCATTGTGCGGCAATGCCGCGATGCAATCCGGCGCAGGACTGGTAACAATTGCCACTCCAGCTTCGGCCCAAGTGTCAGTTGCCGCCAGGGCGATGCCGGAAGTGATGACTACTGCATTGAGGGAAACTGACCGCGGAGTTGTGAGCGATGAAGCTGCGGATCACGTCAGGCGGTTGACCTCCAAAGCGACGGTGCTGGCTATTGGTCCTGGCCTGACGGCAGACGACGAACGCACTCGAAAGTTTGTACGATTGGTTGTTGAGAATAGAACAACTCCCATCGTTGTTGATGCAGATGGCCTGAATTGTTTGTCGCCCTGGCCGGATGAGTTAAAGGGGTCGTCTGAGTACCCGTTGATCATCACGCCTCATCCGGGAGAGATGCTTCGCCTCATGGGCGCGAATGATCAGGCGGCGCTCGCTGACCGCGTTGCGGTAGCGCGGGATTTTGCCCTTGAGCATAAAGTCATCCTTGTTCTAAAAGGCTCTCGCTCTTTAATAGCTGCACCGGACGGGCGCGTGTTCGTAAATCCGACCGGCAACGCTGGACTGGGAACGGCTGGAGCCGGTGACACGCTGACCGGTGTGATCGCGGGCTTTCTCGCTCAAGCGTTTGCAACTCTAAGAGAGCAGGCTGACGCTTTGTCCTCAACACTGGCAGCAGTATATGTTTCGAGTGTGGCTGGTGACCTCGCCGCAAGCGAACTGGGCATGCGCGCCATGGTCGCGTCCGACATTCGCGAGCACTTAAGCGATGCTATTCGCTTGCTTGATCCTGAAGGCGAATGTCCAACAAGCTTGAATTCGTTGGCCCCAAGCAACAAGCGAACTGATGATCGGCACTAGACAAAAGATCTCCACGGGTGAATGGCTTTCGAGTAATGCGGAAGAGACCTTTCGGCTGGGCCAGAGACTGGGAGCGCAACTTACAGGCGGTGAAGTCCTATTGTTGAAAGGGCCGTTGGGCGCCGGAAAGACTGTATTCGTTAAAGGCCTCTCCAGCGCGCTCGATGTGGATCCAGAAGAAGTCACAAGCCCTTCGTTTACTTTGGTCAATCCCTACGACGGGCGCCTTCGCCTATACCATATCGACCTCTATCGACTTGACGTGGGCGCGTCCGCAGCACACGCTGTGGACCTTGAGGAGTTGTTAACCGACGAGGATGCAGTGATCGTCATCGAATGGGCGGAGCGCCTGGGCCCTTACCGACTGCCTGCGGAGACATGGCGAATTACGATCTCAGGGGTGGGCGATGAGGAGCGAAGGGTCGCCGTTTCCTGAAGCTGGTAAAGTTTTGGATGTCCAAAGTTTTTGCGATCGTACTGCCGGTGCTTTTAGGTCTTAGCATCCTGGAATGCAACTCGAAGAGTAAACCACCGGCGCCATCTTCTCCCATTGGGGTTTATCAATACTCAGGCTACGATAAGGCTGGTAAGAAGGTTGTGGAAGGATTGCTTGAGATTACCTCGATCGAATCGAATCGTCTCAAGGGCACGTGGCAGCTCAAGCCGATTGGGAATGCGGATAAGATTGGTCCGCAAGTGGGAACAGGCACTCTTGTAGGCGAGCTCAATAAAGACACTGTAAATATCAATCTCAATCCTAACATGGCAGACAACAACGTTAACCTTAAAGGGAAGATTGAAGGGGCTCACTTTCATGGCGACTGGAGTTTTTCCGCTTTTGCCGGTGTAATAAGTCAGGGTACTTTTGAAGCCAGAAGAAAATAATCGTTCAAGGAGAAAATAATGCCCTATCCGGAGATCATGATCCGACCGATGCGCGAAGAACTGACCCGTCTGGGTGCTCGAGAACTGAAGACTCCAGAGGAGGTTGACGAAACATTGCGAAATTCAGAAGGCACGGTCATGGTGATCGTGAATTCGATTTGCGGTTGCGCAGCCGGTAGAGCACGCCCTGGTGTAGCAATGGCGCTGCAGCACGAAACGCGCCCCGATCAAGTTGTTACCGTTTTCGCGGGAGCAGACATCGAGGCAACTGAGAAAGCGCGCGGTTACTTCACGGGTTACATGCCATCATCGCCCTCAATTGCACTGCTCAAGAATGGCAAGCTCGTCTACATGCTGGAGCGCCGCCAGATTGAGGGTAAGGACGCGCCAACGATTGCTGCTGAATTGAAGCAGGCGTTTGATCAGCATTGCGTGGCGGCCAATTAAAATCGATCTATCTCGGCATCTGCGTCGATGTGGCTTCTGTGAAATACAAGGGCGGGCGTTTTTAGATTATAGATCTTGATCCGTTCGTTGAGCTCCACTGCCTTCTCACGAAACTCTCTCACAACTCTATCCCACTCCGGGCGCTTCGATTCGTCTCTGAAAAGCTCTCTTGCACGCAAGAGCAGCGTGCGAGCTTTATCTAACTCGGCATCGATATCTTTTCTCTCTTCAATCCAGGCAGGAGCAAATCCGGCGTTGCGCAAGAGACGATGGACCGTTCGCATTTCCGGGTCTTCAAAAGGATTCTCTGTAAGGTCAATGGGCTCGCCCTTGCCCGGCAAGTTATCAAATTCGCCGTTTTCCATTGCCTCGCGAATCTTCTTCTCTACAAGTCTTTCGAGTCTATTCATACTTTTTGGAGTGCGCTGGCCTGGCAGCGCTTTGGCCTGGTTCGATTTTCGGAACCTTCGATGACATTTGACTGGATACGGCTAGCCGCCGCGAGTTGTTCCCGGACGCTGTGCTATGATCCGGCCGATGCACTCCCCTCTGGCGCTTCACACTCCAGTCGTCGAACTATACCAATACAAGCTTGCTCGTCTGGGGCAAATTACCGCGCGTAAATTAGCAGTCGCGCTGGCCGGATTTGCCGCAAAAAAGACCGCAAACGATGCCACGGTCGAGGACCTGCTCGGCTACCTTCCGATGCGCTACGAGGATCGTTCCAATCTGGCGCGGATTCGTGATCTACAAGATGGAACAGAAGCGTCACTGGAACTCTACGTGAAGTTGTCTGGCGCTTACGAAGTCAGCAACAAGCGTAGTTATCGCGGGTCGAGGCTTTTTATTTTTGAAGCAAGCGCCACCGATCCAGAACAAAGCGGCAGACCGGTTGTCGTTTGGTGGTTCGTTTCGGGCCCGCACGCTTACGACATCATCGAATACTACAAAAAGAAACTGCAACGTGGCGCACGCTTCATAACCTTCGGCCGTTGGGAATGGGATAAGCGACGTCAGACCTTTGCTCTACGACTGCAAAAACCGGCTGATGAGCTGGAGTTGCTCACCGGCACATTGACCGTAAGCCAGCCCAATGACGAATTGGAAGTCGAAAGCGACCCCAAACTCGCCGCCATTCATGCCGGCCGCCGAGTACCCGTCTACCGCAAGCTTGGTGAGTTCACCTCAAAGCGTCTGCGAGAAATTATCCATGCTGTCCTGGATGTTCTCCTCGACGATGCCATTCCCGAGACACTCCCGGCGGACCTGCGCCAACGACAACATTTAATTGGCCGAGCAAAGGCACTGCGACAGATTCACTTTCCCGCCGAAGATGTCGACCTCGACGATTACGAACGAGCGCGCAGCCCTGCGCATCTGCGTCTGATCTTCGAAGACTTTTTCTGGCTTTCATTTGGTTTGATTCTGAAACGCGGAAAGCGAATCGCGGAACGAAAGGGCGCTCAAATAAGGATTTCGCCGGCGCTCAAAAAGTCGATAGCTGGTGTGTTGCCGTTCAAGCTTACTTCTGCCCAGCGCCATGTTGTTGCCGAAATCTTCAATGACATGCAGTCAGGTGCACCAATGAATCGCTTGCTCCAGGGAGACGTCGGCAGCGGCAAAACCATCGTCGCTCTGATTGCCATGATGGCGGCAATGGACAATGGGTACCAGACAGCCCTAATGGCGCCTACGGAGATACTCGCTGAACAACACGCACGTAACGTCAAACGCTTGCTGGCAAAAACGCCTTACCGAGTTGAATTGCTGACGGGTTCACAACGGAGCGCCCAGAAGAAGCGATTGCAGTCTGAGTTGGCAGCGGGCGGGATTCACGCATGCATCGGAACACATGCGTTGATTCAGGAAGCCGTTTCTTTCGATAAGCTTGGCCTGGTAGTCGTCGACGAACAGCATCGCTTCGGTGTGATGCAACGCGCTGAGCTGCGTGCCCGCGGATTCAATCCCGATGTGCTGGTCATGACCGCCACGCCAATCCCGCGCTCCCTTGCGATGACTGTTTACGGTGACCTTGACGTTTCCGTTATCAACGAAATGCCGCCGGGCCGTACGCCCATAGAGACTTCGGTGTTTGGCGAAGATCAAAGACAGGAAGTAAAGCGACTGATCACACGTGAAGTTCGCGCCGGCCGGCAAGTCTACGTGGTCTATCCGCTGGTTGAAGAATCGGAAAAGATCGACCTGAAAGACGCCACGCGACGGTACGAGTATTTGCGCGATACAGTCTTTCCGAAATTCTCCGTCGGACTCGTTCACGGAAGAATGAAAGCGGCTGAGAAAGAAGAGGTGATGAAGCGCTTTGTCTCCGGCGAAATCCAGATACTGGTTTCGACGACAGTTATTGAAGTGGGCGTGGACGTGCCGAATGCGTCAGTGATGATCGTCGAACATGCGGAACGGTTTGGACTCTCGCAACTGCATCAACTGCGCGGACGCGTTGGACGCGGCGCGGAAAGCAGTTACTGCGTACTGCTCACCTCTGATCGCAAGACAAGTGTTGCGAAAGAAAGGCTGGGCATCATGGCCAGGACCAGTGACGGCTTCGTTATCGCCGAAAAGGATCTTGAGATTCGTGGACCAGGGGAACTGCTTGGCACGAGGCAATCCGGCCTGCCCGAGTTCCGCGTAGGGAATCTGGTGCGGGACCTGCAAATACTAGAAAAGGCGCGCAAGGAGGCCGAGTTCTATCTCAATAAGCGCAGCACGTCCGCCGAAACCTCTCGCATGATCTCGCGCGTCAAACAGGACCCACGTCTTGGCCTGGCGGCTGTCGGTTAGTCCTGAGTCCTGACTGCTCAGTGCTGAGTCCTGAGTGCTGACTGCTGAGTAACTGGTATTAGGTTAGTTTGACAGCTCCACTAATAACAAGGTCAACGTCTTTTACTGGGACGGCCTCGCCCGCCGCGAGCGCCCAGCGCTAGCAACCGTGGCAGCAGAGGCAGACAACGTAAGGATGAACAGGATTGGAGCGTGCTTACGCACGCTCGGCAGGCGAGACGCCCGCGGTCCCAGTGAAAGAGATGCTCGTAATCTCAAAGTGGCGTCAGGTCGAGAGCTTCCACGATTCTCGTAAAGGGAATATGAGCGACCTCGTTGACCTCTTTAACGAATTCCGGATTGCTGGATTCAAAAAGGCACATGCAGTGTGCCTCCAGGCACAAAGGTCGTACGAATGTAGCGAACATCTTTGCCTTCAGCACTGAACTGGTCGCTCGTTTCGATTGCGGCCTTTTGCGCGGCAGCGAGTTGGTCTCCATTTCAATTCCTGGTAGACTGCGTTCAACCATATACACCCGCATAACTGGCTCCTTTCCAATTGAAGAACGATTGTGAATGTGCGAAGCTTCTCAATGATCAGGGCTATTCTGTTGAATTTGTCGTCCGTTCGCTACAAGAGATGGTGCCGGCTTGCGGCCGGTCCTGCCTCATTCAGTTTTTCTTTGCGGATAGATTTCGGCCAGTGAAAGCTTCAGGGTGCAATAAGGCCCCACGTTCTCGGGCCGGCTTTTCTTCCTCAACCTGTATTCGGTACTTGTTGGCATAGGCATCCTGGCGAATGCCAGTGACTTGCCA
>WNGE01000555.1_pt1 | contig 48387 bp, 38 predicted proteins | sample 5400651 | NCBI WGS metagenome assembly WNGE01 (sample SAMN13153370, study PRJNA577476) | soil metagenome | isolation source: 60 cm soil or saprolite under grassland replicate 2 | place: USA:California | collected 2016-06-15 | reverse complement strand
TGACCGGCCACCGCAGCCGCGTCCAGAAACTGCCGATCCGCCCGCTCGAAACCCTGCACAAGAAGATCATCCCAGGACGACGATCAAGAAGCGGGCGAACACACCGTCCTGCCGGCCCCTTTTCAGCGGGCTCCTAGCCGAGGTCGAGGCGCTCGGCCTCGACCTCGTCGAGATCCGCCAGCTCACACCACAACGCAGATCACCAGAATCAGGTGACAACCGCTCACCGTGATGGCCACCAACGTCGGGCGGACCCGAACCCTGCTGCAAGAAGGTGCCGCTCCCATGACCAGCGCCCCCGTGCGCGACCCGCTCGCCGACCACCTCATCACTTCGCAGAACTCGGCGCTCCTGCTCATCGACTACCAGCCGTCGCAGCCGGCCGGGGTCCGCTCGATGGATCACGAGCTGCTGGTAAAGAACGCCGTCTCGACGGTCAAGACCATCAAGACCTTCGGGGTCCCGGTCGTGCACTCGACCATCAACGTCGCCTCCGGCCGGGGACAGCCAACGGTCCCCGCGGCCGGCAGCGGAGGCAGAGCGGTCGCCTGATGCGCGCCGCACTGGAGCTGTTCGCCGAGCGCGGATTCGACCAGACCACCGTCGCGGACATCGCCGAGCGGGCCGGCGTCACCGAGCGCACCTTCTTCCGCTACTTCGCCGACAAGCGCGAGGTGCTCTTCGACGGCTCGAACGCACTCCAGGACCTCGTGGTCGACGCCACCGCCTCCGCCCCGGCGTCCGCCGCGCCGATCGAGGCTGTGGTCGCGGCACTTATCGGGGCCGCTCCTCTGCTGCAGGAGCGCCGCGACTTCGCCCGGCAGCGCGCGGCCGCGATCGCCGCCACTCCCGCGCTGCAGGAACGCGAACTGCTCAAGCTCGCCGCCCTCGGTACCGCGGCAGCCAAGGCGCTGCGCCGCCGAGGCGTGCCGGAGCCGACCGCCAGCCTGGCGGCCGACGCCGGGGTCACCGTCTTCAGGGTCGGCTTCGACACCTGGGTCCGGGACGCGTCCTCCCGAACCCTCGCTCAGTGCATCGGCAACGCGCTCAAGGAGCTCAAGGCGCTGACAGCGGGGACCTGACCGGCCACTCAACCCGCGCGCAGTCCCATGCGATCGACCGCGGGGCGGGGCGCTGACCGGGTTATCCGGGCAGGAGCTGGATGAGTCTTTGGCGGAGCGTGTCTGCCTCGGCGTGGTCGAGGTCGGACAGGATGTCCAGGGCGTGCTGCCAAGCGCCGTGGGCGGCGGTGTGGTCGCCGGCGGCGAGGTGGGTGTCGCCGAGGCGGGCGAGGCTGGCTGCTTGCTGGTAGTGGTCGCCGAGTTCGTGGAACAGGTCGAGGGCGTGCTGGTAGCGGTCGGCGGCTTCGGGGTGGTGGCCGGCGAGGTGGTGGGCGTAGCCGAGGCTGTCCCAGGTGTGCGCCTCGCCGTCGCGGTCGCCGAGTTGCTGGTGCAGGGCCAGGGCGCGCTGGCAGAAGGTGAGAGCGTTGTGGTGGTCGCCGAGTAGGGCGTGGTACCAGCCGACGGCGTTGTAGGCGGCGGCCTGCCCGCGCTGGTGGCCGGCGGCCTGGTAGAGCGCCAGCGCGTGCCGGGCATGGTCGAGGGCGCGGTCCGGGAGGTGCTGGCGCTCCCAGAGCATGGCGAGGACGTGGTGGGTGTAGGCCTGTCCGGCCAGGTCGCCGGCGCGGGTGTACATCTGCAGGGCCTGCTGGTGGTGGGCCAGGGCGTCCTGGTAGCGGCCCTGCCGGGTGGCGACTCGGGCGAGGCTGCGCTGCGCGTAGGCCTGGGCGGAGGGGTCGGCGAGCCGGCCGGCGGCGGCGAGGGCGGCCTGCCAGGTCAGGGCCAGCTCGTGCCAGTGGCCTTGCCGGTAGAGGAACGTGTCCAAGCTCCAGGCCAGCTGCCAGCCGTGGGTGTCCAAGCCGTGGGCGAGGGCGTGGTCGACCGCGGCGAGCAGGGTCGGCTGTTCGACGTCGAACCAGGCCATGGCCCTGGCGTGGTCGGCGTGGTTCTCCGCTGTGGCCCCGGGAGCCGGCTCCTGGAGGGGAAGCGGCATCCGGTCGCGGGCCCGGTTGAGCACCCGGTCGGCGTTGTGGGCGCCGTGCAGGTAGTGGTCGAGCATCCGTCGGATCGCCGCGTGGCGCTCGCCGTCCGAGTCGAGGGACAGCGCGAGTTCGCCGGCGTAGGCGCGCAACAGGTCGTGGCAGGTGTACCGGCCCGGGACGCGCTCGGCCAGCAGGCTGGCGCCGGCCAGCTCGGCCAGCAGCGCCCGCACGGCGGCCGGAGCGCAGCCGGCGAGGCTGCCGGCCGCGGCCGCCGTGATGTCGGGGCCGGGGTGCAGCCCGAGCAGCCGGAACAGCCGGGCGGCGCCCGGGCTCAGCGTGGCGTAGGACCAGGAGAAGACCGCCCGCAGCCGGCTGCCCGGCTCGCCGGCGGACAGCGCGTCCAGCCGGCCCTCGGTCACGGCTAGTTCCTCGGCCAGGCTGGCTAGGGGGAATCCGGACTGCGCGGCCCGGGCGGCGGCGATCGTCAGCGCCAGCGGCAGCCGGGCGCACCGCGCGATGATCTGGTCGACCGCCTCCGGCTCGGCGGCGACCCGGTCCGCGCCGAGCCGGCGGACCAGCAACTCGCTGGCCTCGGCGGGGGTCAGCAGGTCGAGCATGACCGGATGCGCGGCCTGCGCCGCGACCAGGCTGGTGAGCTGGTTGCGGCTGGTCACCACGGCCAGCGCGGTCGGTGTGCCGGGCAGCAGCGGCAGGACCTGCTCGGCATCGCGGGCGTTGTCCAGCACGACGAGCATCCGCCGGCCGGCCAGCAGGCTGCGGTACAGGGCGGCCTGCGGATCCAGACCGAGCGGCACCCTCTCCGACGGCACGCCGAGCGCGTCGAGGAAGCCGCGGACCGCCTCGGCCGGCTCGACGACCCGCCCACCCGGATCGAACCCTCGCAGGTTCACGTACAGTTGGCCGTCCGGGAAGCGGTCCGCGACCCGGTGCGCCCAATGGATCACCAGCGCCGTCTTGCCCACCCCGGCGGACCCCGACACCGCGGAGATCACCACCGCCGTCGCGACGGCGTGCTCCGCGTACCGCTCCTGCGGTCCGCCGCCGGGCCAAGGCAGAAGGCTGTCCAGCGTCGTCAACTCGGCGAGCCGACCGGCGAAGCCCGGCGTGTCCGCCGGCAGTTGGGCGGGGACCGGCCGGCCGGCCTCGGTCGCCCGCGCGAGCGCCGGCGCCAGCGTCGACGAGGCCCGGCGGGACCGCGGAACGGTGGCCCGCAGCACGGCCTCGTGCAGATCCCGCAGCTCCGCCCCGGGTTCGGCGCCCAGCTCGTCGATCACGCGGGCGCGGTAGGCGGCATAGCAGTGCAGGGCGTCCGCGTCCCGCCCGGCGGCCACCAGCGCCCGGATCAGAACCCCGGTGAGCGGCTCGGCCAACGGGTATTCGGCGGCCAACTCCTGGACCGGCCCGATCACCGCGGCCGGCTCGCCCAGCCGCACCCGCGCCTCGGCCCACGCCACCATGACGTCCAGTCGCCGCCGGCACCAGGCCTCGCGGTTCCGCGCCGCCCAGTCGCCGGGCAGGTCGGCCAGCGGCCGGCCGTGCCACAGCGCGAGCGCCTCGGACAGCAACCGCGCCCGCTCGCCGTCCGGACACCGCGAGTCGTCAGCGGCGGCCGCGAGGCGGTGGAAGCGGTGCAGGTCGACCTCGTCCGGGTCGAGGTGCAGCAGGTATCCACCTGACCGGCGGGCCAGCCGCACCGGCCCCCCATGGTCGGCCGCCCCGTCGAGCGCCTCCAGCAGCCGGCGGATCCGGCTGACATACGTGTAGAGGGCTCTGTGCGACCCGGTCGACGACGCCCCGTCCCACACCCGGTCCACCAGCTCGGCCCAGGCCACCAGCCGTCCGGACTCCACCGCCAGGGCGGCCAGCACCGTCCGCTGCTTGACCGTCCCCAGGTCCAACTGGCCCGCCGCCGTCTCCCACCGCACCGGGCCCAGCAAGCGCAGCACAGGCGTCACCCCGACCGACAGGCGCAGAGGCATCCAGGGCGGACCGAGTCTCCCAGAGACCCGCGGTCACGACGTCAAACTTCTCTTCAACTTTCCGCGAGATGCGTCTGCCACGATCCGGGCCTCGCGGCCGCGGCAACCACACTCCGCTGGAGGGCAGTGATGTCCATGCGAACGAGACCGTTATTCGTCACCGCCATCTCGATTCTCGTCTGTGGGGCGATCGCCACGCCCGCGGTCGCCGCGTCCGGTCGAGCGACCGCCGGGCACGTACCTACCACGGTGGCCGCCGAGCCGTTCGCCACCACGGTCGAGACGCTCGGCAGCACACGGTTCCAGGAGGGCTACGGCGGGCAGGGGGTGTCTCCGTCCGGCTACCCCGTCGTATACGTCGTCGCCGGACACGGCGCCGGATTCCTGTCGGCGCTTCGCGGCGAGGCCGCCAGCGCCGGCGGAGCGGACTACGCGGTGGCGTACGTACCGCACAGCTGGGCCCAGCTCAACTCGCTCACGATGAGGATCGCGAGCCAGGAGAAGACCTGGCGGCAGCGCGGGATAGAGCTGGCGAAATGGGGAGCGGACCCGGCGTCCAGCAAGGTGACGATCCACCTGCGGTCGTACTCCGCGGCCGCCGGGCGTGCGCTGCTGGCCGCGTACGGCTCCGGCTGGGTCTCGGTGAGCCGGCAGCCGATGACGCAGCAGGTCGTCTTCCTGGACCGCTACTTCGACCACGCGCCGTGGTACGGCGGCGACGCCATATTCCCCAACGCCGGCAACCCGGGAGTCTACTGCACCGACGCGTTCACCATGCTCGGTAACGCCCATCCCAACAACCACTGGCTCCTCACCGCCGGCCACTGCGGCACTCACCACCCGTGGTACACCAACTTCAACAGCCTGTACCAGATCGGCGGTACCGGTACGGACTACTTCCACGGCTACGGCGGCAACACGGCCACCGACACACAGACCATCGGGCCCACGAATGCCTGGGGCGACGTGTGGGGCAACAGCACTGTCGTCTACCACCCCATCGGGAAGCTGCATCCCGGCTCGGGCTCGCTGATCACCTTCGACGGCGCCCGCACTGGAGCGGTCTTCGGCGCCGAGGTGACCAATGCCGGACCCTTCTGCCTGGTGGTCCAGGGAATCACCGACTGCAACCTCGGCCGGGCCGACGACTTCAGCAGCGTCATCTGCCAGCCCGGAGACAGCGGAGGCCCGGTCTTCCAGCGCACCAGCAGCGGCAACAACATCTATGCCGTCGGGACGATCTCAGCCGGCAGCAGCGACGGGAAGACCTGCTACTACACGCTGATCGGATCGATCGAGAGCACCACCAACACACACCTGGACACGAACGCGACCGGCTGACGGCGTCGCCCCACACTGGTGGATCGCCCCTCGAGGCGATCCACCAGTTGGCCGGCGCCGCGGCCGTGCCCGAGCGCAATGGTGGCGAGGATGCCGCCCGAGTGCGGCGGTGATCCACATCGCGATCAGCTCTCACGTGTGATCGATCGATCGCAGTGATCGAGTAACCGCTCTTGCCGCGGGTCGGGTGGTTGCTCGCGTGGGCGCAAGGCCGATATTCGCCAGCACGGCATTTCGCTAGCACCAGGCCCGCGGCGCCGAGATGCCTACAACACTGTGTCCCCCACGCCGGAGCCCGCGTCCCCGGCGCGGAGCACGGCTCGGTCACCGGGGAAAGGATCCCGCGTGGGATGTGGAAGGGGCCGCACCGGTTTCCGGCCGGCCCACCGTCCGCCATCCCGCCTCCCTGCCACCGGACCAAGTCGCTGACCGTTCCATGCCGTACAGGTGGCCGCACCAAGCGCTTACCGTCGGGCGCACTCGCGTGTACTGTCCGATCACGGCATTACAAGGATCAACCAGGCACTCCGACCGGTCGCTCGCCGACGCCCGAGAGCGGGGGAAGACCATGATCATGTCAGGCCTGGCGGGTAATGACTCGGCGCCCATGGTCGTCCGCATCGGGCCCGGGAGCGTAGCTGAATCGGCTCGTCAAGGGAGCCGTCGCGCTGCCGGTCCCGGCTTCCCCTGACCCGGCCCGTGTGCCGCTGGTCCACCGATGGAAGGAGGTCATCGATGACTTCATCCCGGACTACGAGGACTCTCCTGGCGGTGATCGTCGCGGCGGCCCTGAGCACCGGGTCGGCGGTCGGTGCGCATGCCGCGCCGTCCTTGCCGCGCACGTCCCCGTCATCGCATCCGCCCGCCGCCTCACCGCCCTGGACGCCGACGGTGCGCTATTTGGTGGGTCAGCTGACCGTGGACGAGAAGATCTCGCTGGTGCACGGCAGCCTCGGGGAAGGGATCACCAACCCGTCGACGCCGACCGATCCCGGCGCGAACGGGGCGATCGGTGTCGTCGCCGGCGTTCCGCGGCTCGGGATCCCCACTTTCCGGCACGTTGACTCCAACGGCGTCAACCTCTTCGCCGACTCGACCGCCTACCCGGGGCGCCTCGGTGTGGCCGCCGCCTTCGACCGGCCAGCGGTGGGCGACTTCGGCAAGGCCGTCGGGCACGAGGGCAGGGCGCTGGGCGCCGATTTGATCTACGCGCCGCAGGTGGATCTGACCCGGCTCCCCACGTGGGCGCGCAACCTCACCACCTACGGCGAGGATCCCTACCTGACCTCCCAGCTTGCCACCGCCGACGTCCGCGGGATCCAGAGCAGCGGCCTGCTGGCCCAGCTCAAGCACTTCGCGTTCTACAACGGGCAGGACCAGAACACGCCATCCGTCGTGGACGAGCGTGCCGCCCATGAGCTCTACCTGGGGGCCTACGAGGCGGCGCTCACCGACGGCCGGGCCAGCTCCGTCATGTGCTCCTACGCCAAGTACCAGGTCGCCGGCGTTCAGCAGACGCCGGCGTACGCCTGCGAGAACGCGTTCGGTATGCAGGATGTGCTGCGCGACCAGTTCGGGTTCATCGGCTGGATCGGCTCCGACTACGGGGCGTCTCACGCCACCTCCGACCTCCTCGTTGGGCTGGACCAGGAGTTTCTCAGCACGAACCTGGCCCCGGCGGCGCTCAGGCCTCTCGTCGACGCGTCCTCGCCCACGTTCGACCCGGCCTACGCCAAGGCCCTCGACGAGGCGGTCGCGCGCATCCTCTACCAGTACCAGCGCTTCGGCCGGCTCGACGACAGCAGCTACCCGGGCTGGGCGAAGACCCATGTCCGCCCGGCGCCCGCGCCCGCGCCGTTCAACGAGCAGGCCGGCATCGAGCTGGCCCGCCGCCTCGCGGAGCAGAGCGCCGTTCTGCTCAAGAACGACGAGCGCGTCCTGCCGCTGTCCCGGCACGGCGGCTCGCCCGTCGCGGTCATCGGCCCGACTGCCGACGTACTACCTGCGGCCCCGGGGACCGAACGCTCCCGCGGCGTCGGGCAGCGCAACACCATCAGCCCCTTGGACGTGCTACGGCAGCAGCTCGGGAACGCGCGCATCAGCTACGCGCCAGGAATCGACCGGGTCGGCACGACCGTCCCCGCGTCGGCGTTCAGCACCACCCCAGGAGGGCCCGCCGGCCTCACCCGCACGACCACCGCATCCGACGGGACCGTGATCGGGACGCAGGTAGACGCCCGGCTGGCCGGCGACCAGACCGACCTGGTCAAGGGCAACACCTACACCTGGACCGGGTACGTGAACGTGCCGTCCGCGGACACCTGGACCCTCTGGCTCCAGCGCCCCGCAGGCACGCTGGTGGGTAGCACCACCGGGCCGAACGGTGGCGTCAACCCCGGCTACCAGGCCGGGCCATTCACGGGCGTGTTCGACTCTGCCTCCCTCACCGTCGACGGCACCGCAGCGCCGCTGACGTCGGTCTCGACCCTGCACCCGAACGACTACAAGGGCGGACCGACGCTGAACGGTCAGTACCTCGGGCTGACCACAGTGGGCGCCGCTCTGACGCTGACGCCGGGCGAGCACCAGATCGCGGTGAAGTACGCCACCTCCGCCAAGGCGGCCACCGCTCCCACGATGCGGCTGTCCTGGGCGCCGCAGCAGCACGACGTCGACGCCGCCGTCGCCGCTGCGGCAGGAGCCCGCACAGCGGTCGTTTTCGTCGACGACGCGAATACGAGCACGCCAGCAGGCGACGTCGGGACGCTCGGCCCAGGCCAGGACAACCTCATCGAGAATGTCGCCGCCGTCAACCCGAACACGGTGGTGGTGCTGAACACGGGGGCCGGCGTCCTGATGCCGTGGCTCGGTCAGGTCAAGGGCGTCCTCGAGATGTGGTTCCCGGGCCAGGAGGGCGGCACCGCCACCGCCAACCTGCTGGTGGGCAAGGTCAGCCCCTCAGGGCGGCTGCCCATCACCTTCCCCGCCGACAACGCCTCCACCCCGTTCGCCGGTCACCCTGAGCGTGTCACCGGCGTCAACGGGCAGATCGTGTGGTCCGAGGGGATGCAGATGGGCTACCGCTGGTACCTGGCCAACCACGTCAGGCCGCTGTTCCCGTTCGGCTTCGGCCTCTCGTACAGTTCCTTCGCCTACAGCGGCCTCAAGGTGAACGGGCCGACCGGCCATGCCGGAGTGATCAAGGTGTCCTGCCGCGTGCGCAACACCGGTGGGGTCACGGCGACGGAGGTGCCGCAGCTGTACCTGACTCTGCCGGCCGCAGCGGCTGAGCCATCACAGCGCCTGGTCGGCTTTGACCGGGTCACCCTCAACCCCGGCCAGTCCCGGACCATCCAGCTCCGCATCGACGCAGCCAGCACCCAGCGCCCGCTGTCGTTCTGGGACACCACCACGCACGCATGGCGCATTCCGACGGGTGACTTCGGCGTACTCGTCGGAGCATCCGTCACCGACATCCGCCTCACAGGCAGCTTCAAACTGTAATAGCGCTCCAAGCAACCCCTGGACAGCGGCGGAGGCGGCCGCCTCTTGGCGGTCGCCTCCGCTCCAGTACGGGGGTCGCCGGCATTGGATGAACATGCCTACTCCAAGCGCCGGCGCCGGTCCAGCAGGGAGCGCGTCCTGCGAAATTGCGTGAGCGACAACCGCCTCTCAACCTGGGGAAATCCGTGAGCGCCGACACTGTTCGGGTGCGACCTCGTCGGTCCCGACATATGCGGGTGGTGTCGTCGGTCGATGGTCAGGGTCGGCTGCTCCAGCGGATCTCGCCATCGACGACCGTTCGGCCGGCGCTGCGCCCGAGCCGTTCAGCGACACGCATTGACGCGGTGTGTTCGGGATGCACATGGCGGTCAGGGCGTGCACGCCGTGCTGCTGCAATCAGCGGTAGCGGCCTCACTCGCGTAGCCGTGGCCTGGTGGCGGGTGGCGATCACCCAGGCCAAATCCACCGCAAGTTGTCGGCGCGGACGACCGTCGCCGCGCCGCCGTCCCAACACGCCGACATGCCGACGACACTTTCCCCACCGGCAACAGCCGGTCGACGTGCTTCTCGCCGGCACCGCCGGCCCGGTTACCGCCGCCATCCCCGCCCGCCGCACCGCGCGGGTCGACCCCTCACCGCGATCAGCCTCGAACGACGAGCGGGCCCATCAACCGGCACCGGGCCGACCGCGTGCCCAGGCGGTTCGACCACTAAACTCCGCGGTCCCAGCCGTTAGTTCGGTTACGCCCAGGTTGTCATCGGTCCCACTTGACGCGGACCGCCGGCGCCGCCCGGGACCTCCCCTCGTAGAGAGCACCCTTCGAGGACGATTCCGGTCTGGCGGGTCTGCCTGCCCGAACTCGGCTCCGCGCACGTCGGCCCACGCTCTCTGAGCGACCTGGATGGCCGCAGTAGGAACGGCCGCGGGGTGGGTAGCGGCTGCGGGATCGCGCTCGGGGTGGCCGTGCTGGTGGCGTCTGCGGCGGCCGGGAGCTAGCCTCCTGCCAGCTGTCGGTTCGGTGAGGGGAGGTCCCGTCAATGCGTCGACTGATCTTGGCTGGGATCGCGGTGATCGCGATGCTGACGCCGGCGAGTCCTGCGTCGGCGATCACCTACGGTTTGCCGGACGGGAATGCTCACCCCGAGGTCGGGGCGTTGCTGGCGCCGCAGGCCTACCCCGACGGCACCTGGGAGACCTGCTCCGGGACGCTGATCTCGCCGACCGTCTTCCTCACCGCAGCCCACTGCGATCAGGGTGTTGCCCGGGTTGCGGTGACGTTCGACTCCTCCTACGATCCGCGGACCGGGACGACGTACTGGGGCAGCTGGCATGCCGACCCCAATTACAACCAGGCGCAGAGCGACCCGCAGGATGTCGCGGTGGTGGTGCTGGATCGGCCTGTCCGGGGGATCACACCGGCTCGCCTGCCGGCGGCTGGCACGCTGAACGGTCTGAACACCGGGACGCGGTTCACCGCCGTTGGTTATGGCGCGCAGTCGGTGACGATCGACAAGGGTCCCACGTTCCATTACGCGGACATCCGCTATGTCGCCACCGGGGGTCTGGAGGCGTTGAACCCGAGCTGGCTGCGTATCTCCATGAATCCGGCGCTCGGTGACGGCGGCACCTGCTACGGGGACTCCGGCGGGCCGAACTTCCTGGGCGCCGGGGCCACCGAGACCAACATCGTGGCCGGCACGACTATTACCGGCGACTTCATGTGCCGCGCGACCAACGTGGACTACCGGATGGACACCCCGTCGGCCCGGGCCTTCCTAGGCAACTACGTCGCACTGCCGTAGGCCCCGCAAGCCGTCTGAGCAGGACTGGTGACGGCGATTCCCGAGGTCGCACAGGGCCACCTGAGTGGGCCTTCTGCGCCATGAAGGGCTCTCCCGGCGCACGGGCCTACCACGCCATGCGTGGCCGCGGCATCGGCCACCAGGCCGCGCTCCGCCAACTGCGGCAACCGGCTCGTCGGCATACTCCATGGCTGCCTGAAGACCGACACCCTCTACAACGAACACACCGCCTGGATACACCACACCAGCGCCGCCGCTTGACAACCCAGAACATGGGATCTCTGCCGCGTTGCGTACAGCCGGTAGATGATCGGCAAGGCTCGGCTCACACCGATCCATGACCGCGGCAGCGACGACCACATTCCGGGTTCAAGTCCTCGTCCTAGCGGCCTGTTTCGCCGTGTCGGGCGGGTCAGATGAACCGGAGCTGCGCGCGCTCGGCACTGTCGATGAGTCCGGCGGCGCTGATGATACGTCCACTGCCTGGTAGGTGACGCTGCTGGCCGCGACCCCCTGGGTCTCGGTGATGGCAAGTCAGGCCCGCAGATGGGCGGGCCCGCCAGTGATCCCTTCGATGTCCTCGGCGGCTGCGTCAAGCAGGCGGTGCGCCAGGTCGGACAGCGCACGGGCGGCGGCCAACTCGTCGCCGATCTCGGGCACCGAGGGATCACGCGGGTTCCGCCGCGCGGTCCCCTGCCCGCGCAGTCGTTCGGTCTCGTTGGTGTGGAGGACAGCTTCGGCCTTCGTGACGTCGCCCTCCTCGAGCAAGGAGATGCTGACCGTCCAGCGCGTTGTGTGTGTCATGCCGACCCTCCTGAGCACCTGCCGGCGCCTCACCTGCTTCATCGTGATGCCTACGGCAGACTACGGCGAGTGCGAGGCGTTGGGCGGGCCAGCCTGATGGCCCTGGTACCGCCGGCACGGCCGAGCCTTCCCGGCGGACGTCGCCCACATCCTGCCGACCGCACCTTGACGAGCGTGTGCTGCGGTTCGTCACCCAGTGTCCTCCGCGACGTCGGGTGCGGCCGGCGAGCCGGGCCGGGAAGACCTCGGTTCGGACGGGCTGCCCGACCTGGCCGGTGCTGCCCGTTCGGGCACATCCCCGCGGGTGGCGACAACGCGGTGGGTGCGCGGCCGCGTCTGGGTGCCGGTGGGGCGCGGCCGCGCCCCTGTGATGAAGGGGGGAGTCCGTTGAGGTATCTCAGTTCTGTTCGGCATGGCCTGAGGCCGGCCGCCCGGGTCGGCGCGCTCACCGTCGCCGCTGTGGTCGGTGCCGCGGTGGCCGGTCCGGCCGGTGTCGCCGCGGCGGCCGGTCCGGCAAGCCGAGCCGATGCCGCGGCGAACTGCGGGTGGTCGGTGAACACGCTGCCGCTCACGGCCGACGCCGACTTCGGTGAGGTCCGCGGCAGCGACGGTGAGCAAACCTTCGTCGGAGTGTCCGGAGATCAGCCGGTGCGCTGGCGAGACGGCCGGGTGACCGTGCTCGGCGCTGCCGGCGCCGCGCAGGACGTCAACCGCCGCGGCCAGGCGGTGGGCAGCGCCTTCTCCGACGGCGAGCACGCGCTGATGTGGCGCGGCACACGGGAGACCCGATTGGCCGAACCGGCCGGCTTCACCTCCTCCGCCGCGACGGCGATCAACGACGCCGGCCTGATCGTCGGCTACGGCAGCGGCCCGGACGGCGGCGCCCGCGGGCTGGTCTGGCGCGCCGATACGCCCAGCCAGGTGCGTGACCTCGGCCCCGGGGCCGGCGCGCTGTTCCTGCGCGACGTCAACGAAGACGGGGTGATCCTCGGCGTGGAGGAAAGCAGCGACACCTTCGACCTGCACGCCGTCGCCGGCACCCTCGACTCCGGCCTGCAGCGGCTGCCCGGCACCACACCGGACACGACCACGGACGCGACCGGCATCGCCGGCCGGTACGCCGTCGGCTCGGACTCCGCCGGACCGCTGCGCTGGTTCGACGGCCAGCCGCAGACCCTGCCCGGCGGCGGCTACCCGCTTGCGGTCAACGCCGATGGCCTGGCAGCCGGCATCGACCTCACCACGTTCACCCCGGTGCTCTGGACCGGGGCGACACGCGTCGACCTGCCCGGCCTCGCGCCGGACCACTCCGGCGCGGCGAGCACGGTCACCGACCACGGACAGGTCGCCGGCGCCACCACAGTGATCGACCAGTCCGGCTCCGGGCACTCGGTACCAGCGGTGTGGACCTGCCGGTAGCCACCCTCCCGCACGGCCCCGGCAGCACCCCGGGGCCGTGCCACCCACCCGGTACCGGCGCCCGATCGAACCCCGCAGCCAGCGCCGCCGCCAGGCCCACCCCCGCACCACCTTCGGGTCGGCTCTACCTCCCGACGACCGGCACTACACACCCACCATGATCAAACGCTCGAAATGCCGCCGCGAGGTCGAGGCTTCACCGACGCCGCGGCGTCGGCGTTGAGTACCGTCAGTAGCCAGTGCCGAGTGGATCGCCGACTAGCGGTCGTGATCGGGCAGCGGGAGTGTCCGGATGCGGCGGGGGATCGGCGGCGCTGTCAGACCCGGTGTTCGCCGACCGGTTCGGGTCCCGGCCGAGGTTCGGCAGGGCTCAGCGCGGGGTGTTGTGAGTTGTCGGGCGTGGTGGCACGGCGTGGCCGGTCTTACCCGCCGTGGCGGCGGAGCCCTGCCAGGGATCAGCTCGCACCACCACGTGCAGCCGGCTGCTAGCTGGATGACGCCGCCGATCACAACAGGTCATCCGCAAAGGGCATACAGCTAGCCGTCTTCGAGAGCGCGCACCATGCAGGTGTCGTCCGCCTCCAACCAGGACCCGGGCGAGGCAGACGGTCTGCAGGCCCGTGTTGTCCGTCAGCGGCTGCCGGCGGGGTGGCGAACAGCACCTCGCCGGCCTCCAGTTAGCCGCTGTCGTCGAGGGTGCGGGTGGGGCTTGCCGACTAGCCTCACGGAACTCTGACAGAGCCAGATTTCGATTGCCGTTGACACGTATCACCTCCGGCTCAGCTTTACCTGGCTGGTCGTCGAGCCTGGACGGTGAATCCTAGCTTTCCGAGCACAGCGACGGCGCCAGTCTTCCCGCCCTCGAAATCACCGGAGCCAAGGCGCTCGCCGGTGGCCAACTCGTAAGCTGTGCCCAGGATTGCTTTCGGCGGGTAGCGCCGTTCATCCCAGACCAGATCGTAAGTCGTGGTAGGGGCGAAACCATGCTCAGAGAAGAACGCCTCCGGCCCGAGCCGGTCGTACTCCTGTATCGCGCGCAACACCTCCGTACGCGTCACGCGATCCCACGCCACCATGTATTCATTCCTCCCAGGATCGTGGCCTGCATTTCCGGCCCCGCCACAGCTGGGGCGTTGGCCCGTGCGCCGGGTGGCCGGGCCGGCGCACGGGCATGCCGGGTTGTCAGTTGCCTCCGGCCATGACGCCGCCGTCGACGTTCCAGATAGCGCCGGTGACCCAGCTGGTGGCCGGGGAGAGCAGGAAGGTGATGGTGTTAGCCAGGTCGCGGGTGGTGCCGGTCCGGCCGAGCGAGTGGAAGCTGTCGAAGCTGTGCAGGATCTCGTCGAGCTTATCCTGGGGACGAACTTCTCGTAGATCGGGGTGGCGACGACGGCGGGGGCGACCGGGTTGACCCGGATGTTGTACGGCGCCAGCTCGATGGCCAGGTTGCGGGTGAGCGCGTGCAGCCCGCCCTTGCCCAGCTGAGTAGCCCGACGACGGGGTGGCGCCGACGGCCTGGTGGGCCCTCATGCTGCCGCCCCCGACCCGCCGCCGCCGACGATGGCCAGCCGCCCCGGCACCGTATGGGAGTCGGTGGCCTCCCGGTTGGTCCACGGCCGCACCTCGGCGAGCCCGGGCACCTCCAGCATGGCCGGTCGGCTGCCGGTGCAGATCACCACGGCCTGCCGGGCGGCCAAACCGTCGTCTCGCCGCCGGACGTTTCCACGGTGACCTGCCGGGCACCGGCCAGCCGGCCGTGCCCGCGGATCAGCTCGGCGCCGATGGTGTCAGATCGCTGGCCGGGCCCTCGTCGTTCCAGCCGCTCACGTACCCGTCGCGGCGGGTAAAGACCGCCGGGGCGTCCACCGGACCGGTGACCGCCTGGCCGGCGCCGGCGACCCGGCAGGCGTCGGCGACCGCGACCACCGGCCGCATCATCGCCTTGCTCGGGATGCACGCCCAAGTACGAGCACTCGCCCCCGACAAGCTCCCGCTCCACCGCCGCCGTGCACGGCTGTCGCATCCATGGCGACGGTTCGTGACCGGCCTGGACGTGGCCGGCGTGCGGGTTATGGCCCGGTTTCCGGGTCGGTCGCGGAGGTGCTCGGCGGCGGGAAGCGGTAGCGCGTCTGGCTGAACGGCTCACCCTTGCCGAAGGCGAGGACCTTCGCCGGCGCCACTGCGAACACGTACGCCGTGCCGCGGGCGTCGAACTCGGCACCGGCGATCTCCGAGGTCCGCTCACGGAAGGCCCCGGCGGCCACCTCGAACGGCCAGTTGAGCTTCGACTCCCACATCGCGGCCAGGCGCTTCAGCAGTGGTTCGTCGGTCACCCGGACCGCGCTTCCCTCCACCACCACGTCCAGACCGGACCGGTAGCGGTCGGTGCCGGTGGTGAGGACGCAATGCGGGTTGGTCTCGAGGTTCTTGGCCTTCTGCTCGCCCGGACCGGTGCAGAGGTGCAGCGACCCGTCCAGCCACATCGCCGGCAGCGGCGTCACGTGCGGCCTGCCATCGCGACGCACCGTGGACAGCCAGAAGATCTCCGCCTGCTCCAGCGCATTGACCACCTCCCACCAGGGCCGCGGCGTAGCGCCCGCACTGCTGAAGCGCTCGTCCAGCTCAGCCGTCGGTTCCGCGGTTGACATGGACACCTCCACGCGAGTTACCAGTCCGCCGGCCCCGACATCCGCATCCGCTGACCGCCCGGTGGCGCCTCCCGAACGCCGGTCAGGTCCGTGCACTGCAATCAAGTGGCGACAAGCCCTGCAGCCTACCGCCCACCACGCTCGTCACTTGCACGTGCCGAGGAGCGGATGTGGGTGGGCCGGCGCCGCTCGGCTGTGACGAGTCCAGCGCGTGGCAGGAGTCTGCAGCTAGGCTCGACAGAGAGCCATGAGTGAAGGGCGCTGCATGTCGGACGAACGCAGGCAGGGACCGCGACTTCCTCCTCGCTGGTTCGTCCGTCTCGCCTGGTCCGTGCACCGCGCCCTGTACCGCGTCAGCGGTGGCCGAGTCGGACTGTGGCCTGCCAGGACCAATCGGTGGGGCGCCCTGCGCCTGACCACTACCGGGCGTCGGTCTGGCCGGGAGCACAGCGTGATCATCGCCTACCTTGAAGACGGTCCGAACCTCATCGCCATGGCGATGAACGGCTGGGCTGACGGCGAGCCTGCCTGGTGGCTCAACCTCCAGGCGCATCCCGACGCGATAGTCGATCTCGGCGACGGGCGGCGCACGGTGAGGGCTCGCGCCGCAGAGGGGGATGAACGGTCGCGGCTGTGGGCCAGGTGGCGCGAACTCAACACGAAGTTGGACGGCTATGCGGCGCTTCGGTCATCGGAGACCGCAGTCGTGATCCTGGAGCCACCGCCTGATCCTGTCCGATGACCACGGCGAAGGTCCTGGCCCGGATTCAGCGGCCCGAGGAGATGATCCAGCGCTGATGCCGCGCGCACGGCACCCCGGCGGCTCGCAGCACCGTCTTCATCCGGGCCTTGTCCCGCACGTTGAGCGCGGTCGGCACATCCATACCCTCGATGCCCAACGCCTCGCGTACCTGCGCCAGCGGCACCTGCAACTGCTCCAGCGCCGCCACCAGGCGTTCCACCCGCCCCAACTGGCTACCCAGGCCGGTGACCGCGTCGGCGATCTGGCCGGGATCCAGCGGGTCGCCCACCCGCCAGTGCCCGGCGAGGCGCTGTTTCAGGATCGGCGGCAGCCGATCCGCCGGCTCCGCGGTGATCACTCCGAGCCGGACGCCGGGGAGTCCGGCTGCGGTGGCTACGAACCTCGTCGTGGCCTCGAGGAGGAAAGGCGCGACGAAGGCGGCGACAACCATGGCGGCAACCTACCTGGCGGCGTACCCCGTCAGGCCACGCAGACGACCTTCTCGGCGCCCACACCCTGATCGCCCCAGGCACCGGGGGCTGCGGCTGGTGAGGAAGACGCCGCTCCAGCTTGGAGACACCTCCGCGGCCAGCCGGCAGGCCGGGGAGCCGACGTCCCCGTGCGGATCGGGCCAGGGCGGGACCGCGTGGTACGCGTTCACGCCGACCGAGACCGCGTCCATCACGGCCGACGTTCCCTACAACGGCATCCTGACCGCCTACACCGGCAGCTCCGTCGGGAGCCTCGACGAGGTGGGCTGCCAAGGCTGGTACGGGCACGTCACGTTCCGGGCCACCGCCGGCCAGACCTACTACTTCCAGGTCGCCCGCGTCTACGGTCAGGACCCGGTGCAGTTCACTCTGGAACTTGCCCCGCCACCGGTGGCCTGGATAAGCCTCTCCCCGAGCGATCCCTCGACGTACGATACCGTGCAGTTCTACGACTATTCCCACGACCCGGCAGATGTCGGCATTGCCTCGCGAGAGTGGCAGTTCGGCGACGGGGCGACCGCGACCGATTACTCGGTGAGCCACAAGTACGCAGCGGACGGCGACTACACCGTTCGACTCACGGTCATGACCGCTGACGGGCGCACCGCCTCGGCATCCCAGACCCTCCACGTCAGGACCCACGACGTGGCCATAGTGCGGTTCTCCGCGCCCGAGTCGGCAAGCGTCGGCCAGACCCGGCAGATCTCCGTGGATATCCGGAACACCCGCTACCCCGAGACCGTGACCCTGCAGCTTCTCAAGAGCGTCCCGGGAGGCTACCAGTCAGTCGGATACCTGACCCAGTCCGTCCCGGTGCGTAGGTCCGGCCGCGTCACATCGTTCGCATCCAGCTACACGTTCACGCCCGACGACGCCACGATGGGAAAGGTCACCTTCAAGGCCATCGCGACCCTCCAAGACGCACATGATGCCCTGCCCGCGGACAACGAGGCGATCTCCTCGCCCACCAAGGTGAACGCAACCTGACCTGAGCACCGTCGCCCACCTGTGAGCCGGCCGAAGCCCCGCCCGGGCTCGGCCTGCTCACCGGTGGGCGCCCGTCGCCACGCCGATGTCGCCACGCCCATGCCGCCCCGCGGTGCTGCCCGCGCCATCAGGTCGAAGCCGGCCGGTAGGCGCGGCCGGGTGGCCCGCGGCACGGCTTGGGGGCGACTCGGAGTGCCCAGTGGTGGGCGGTGACGCAGGCCGGGGGCCGGCCGGGGACCGGGTTAACCGTCGGGTCTGGGGAGCCGGCGCACCCGGTAGCGCTGTGCCCCCGCGCCGACGAGCGGGACGCGGGCGCCGTCGGAGCGGCCGCCGCCGCGACCAGCAGCCACAGGGCTGAAACCGGCGCATCACGAAGGCAACCCCCAGTAGAGCCACGGTCCGTCGCGTACGCGCACCGTGTCAGGTGAGCCGCCCGAACGGTCCGTCCAGATCGCGGGCGACTTCGCCGACGACTGCGGCGTGGCCCGGATCGGTGTATGAACGACACATGACACGCAAACCCCCCAGGCCCGTGCTGCTGGTGATCATCGCCGTCGAGGTTGTCGCAGCCGCGTTGGCTTGGCGCGACCTGAACCACCGATCGGACGGTCAGATCCGCGGTAACAGGAAGGCCTGGCGGGCGTTCATCGCCATGAATCCTGGCAACGCGATCGTCTACTGGTTGGCCGGTCGCCGCTGACCCTGTCGCGGACGGCCAGGTGGCGCATCGGGCGGTACGCCGCATTCGACCGCCGCACCATTGGCGGCGCGTAGCTTGGCACCCGCATGGTGGCAAGCCCCACGGCGGCGTCGCCCGGCTAGGCCAGAAAGACGCCGACGAGCTCGGCAGGCCCGGTGAGGTCGGCCGGCACGGCGTCCAGCTCGGCGTTACGCCCGACGAACGGCCAGCCGTCCCCGAACGCGACAGGTCGGGAGCCGTCCGTGCCACGGCTCCCGACCCTGGGCATTACCCACTGCCACGATCATCCCGCCGTTTGGGTCTCCCAGTCACCGGTTCGGCGTGTTGCCCGTCAGTAGGGGATCGGCTCGCATACCCGGGTCTGGTAGCAGCCGTCCGGCGGGTCATCGCCGGGCGGTGGCGGTGGAGGCGCCTCCAGCACGGTCAACGTCCCGACCTGCCGGGTCATCCACTGGTCGGTCTCCCACTCCAGGAAGGTGGCGTCCACCCGCACCGTGCCGATCGGCAGCCGTGCCGTGTTGAACCACTCCGGCTCGTGCCGCACCACGCAGTTGTTGTCCGAGAAGTAGGTCAGATGGGTCGCGGCCAGGTTCCACGAGCTGTCGAAAAACTCGAACAGCACCGGGTTGTGCTTGCGCACCACGCCGGTCACGGCGAACACCGTGCCCTGCTCATCGTGGTGCTGTCGCCCGGCGTGGCCAGCCTCGCGTGGCTGGCCTGCGCGCAGGTCGGCGCCGGTTCCAGCGGTCGTACTGGGAGCGGCCGGTGTAGCCCTCCCGCACCGAGTTCCCGTACGAAGGGCCGCCGAACAGAAATACCCCGGTGAACAGGACGGCGGCCCAGGAGAAGCAGAAGGGACGGATCACCAGGTTGCGCCTGGCGCAGTCGGCGGCGGCGTCCACGAAGATCCGGGCGTCCAGCGCGATCTTGGATGCCGGCACCCAGCGGTAGCCCAGGTCGTGCTGCCGGCAGGCGGCCCGGAAGTCGTAGATCGTGATGCCGGCCACCGACTTGGTGTCCGGGAAGGCGGTGCAGCTGTTGTCCGGGCCGTTCGGCATGCACCAGTTGTTGGCCGGGTTGGTCGAGAAGAACCGGTACGGCGCCGGGAACCCGGGCAGGAGTTGCAATCCGGCCGCCGGACAGCCGGGGATGGTCGCACCGGAGTGGGTGACCGCGTTGAGCGCGGACGGGTCGCCCCGGATCAGGTCGTCCAGCGGCGGCAACTGCGCCGCCGGCGGGTTCGGGCGGGGTGACGACCTGCCGCTGCCGGTGGTGGGAACGGAGGGAAGGATGACCGGGGACGTTGACGCCTCTGCCGGCCCCACCTGCAGGTGTGGCTCGACACGCGTTAGTTGTACCGCGTCTCGCACGTTCACGTGCAGATGTCATGGGAGCCTGGGCTGAACCCGCAGAAGTTCGGCAAGCTCGGTCAGAATCGGCAGGAGCCGTGGAAGGCGCCGGCGCCGCAGTTCATCGAACACATCCACGCCAAGCGGCCTGGGCGGGAACGGCCGAGATCGTCGTCCCGGTCGAGGAAACACGCGTGGCAGAAGACGGCGCGGAACCGCTCATGCCGCCGGTGGGTTGGTCGGCTGGAGTGGCGCCTGGCCAGCGTGGCGTGGTCGTGCGCTCGGGGTTACCGGCGGTCGGGTCCGGACGGCGACGAGAGGTTGGCCGTGGCGATGCGTCCGTTGTGGAGCGAGCGTCGCTGCCGTACCGGGACATAGAGTTGTTCGGCCATGGTGAGCAGGTCGTCGTCGCGGGCGACGGTGTAGCCATGCCGACGGACCGAGCCTGCGCCGAACCGCCGGCGTGACCGGACGCCGCAGAACCCTCCACCGCTACCGACAGTGGCCAACGCCACCACTCCGGGCACCGCCAGACTCCGCCCGCCGGTGGCACGTGAGTGCCCTGGCTCGTGTTCGGGGGAGGCTCGCGTGATCAACTTCCCCCAGGCTGGTAGGTGGCAATGATCACGCCGGTGCCGGTCGTCGCGGAGCCGACCAACCGGAAGGCAGACAGGTTCGAGCCGGAGTCCGAAAACAGTCGGCGGCCCGAACCCAGCACCAGCGGGTAGGTCAACAGGACGAACTCGTCGACGAGGTTGCTCCGCATCAGCGACCTGACCAGCACTCCGCTGCCGAACACCACCAGGTTCTCCTCCAGTTCCGCTTTGAGCCTGGCTACGGCACCCGTGGCGTCGCCTCTCAGGAGGGTGGACTTCTGCCAGGGCAGCGGCTCGGTCAGCGTGGTCGACGCCACGTACTTCTGGACGCGGTTGAGCGCCTCGGTGAACGGGTTCGGCTCCTGCTTGGGCCAGTAGTCCGCGAAGCGCTCGTACGTCCTCCGGCCCGCCAGCAGGGACCATGCGCTGGACATGTGCGCGCCCATCACCTCCTGCATGGCCGGGTCCTGGCTCCGGGTCGCCCAGCCGCCGTGCTGGAAGCCGTCACGGGGATCCTCCTCAGGGTGCCCCGGGGCCTGCATCACGCCGTCAAGCGTCAGGTGCTCGATCACTACGACCTTGCCCATGCTGTACCTCCTTCGTGATCGTCCGCCGAGGGACGCACCGGCCTTCCTCAACCGCTACACGAACGGCAGGCCACCAGATCGACAGCACCGAGCCCGTCTCATCACCGCCACTTCAGCAACTCATCCCGAGCCGGGTGAGCGGAGCCGACCGGACAGACATCGCCCCGGGACAGGATGTGGCGCATGACGTCCGCCGGTTCCCGGGCGGTGTGCACCGTCAGTAGCCGAGGCCGCCGACGCCTGTCTCCTGGATCTTGGTGGATACCCCCGGCGAGTCAGGCGCCGATCCGACCGGCGGAGGAGGGCCGGTATCGCGGGTACATCGGCGATGAGGACGCGATCGGGTGGCGTCTGGGCGTCGTGGGCGCCGCTGAGAATCCGGAGAGGCCCTAGGCTGGCCGGGTGCGTCGAGGCATGCTCGTCGTCGCGACGGTGGCGCTGCTGGGCGCGGGCTGCGCGGGCGGCGGGTCCGCGACGCCGGCGGCGCGCACCGGACAGCGGGCGGCGACCGCCACCGGTACTGGGTCGGGTCCCGCGTCGCCGACCAGCCGACCCGCGGCGAGCCGGACGCCTGGCCCGCCGGCCGCCGCCGGGCGGATGCGACCTGGCCGGGCGACGCCGGCCCTGCTGCCCGACCGGATGGCCGACACCCACGGCGCCGCCCAGCTGGTCGCGGTCACCAACGTCGGCGGCGGCAGGCTGGAGGCGTTCGAGCGGGTCGGCGGCCGCTGGCGGCGTGCCTTCGGGCCGATGCCCGCGAAGATCGGCGCGCAGGGCTTCTCGGCCCGGGTCTCGGAGCGGACCACCGCGACGCCGATCGGCCTGTTCACGCTCAGCGAGGCGTTCGGCACCGAACCCGACCCGGGAACCTCGTTGCCCTACCGACAGGCCAGGTACGGCGATGTGTGGGTGGACGATCCCGGCTCGCCGGGCTACAACACGCTGCAGCCGGACGACGCCGACTTCAGCCGCGGCAGCGGCGAGCAGTTGTGGCGGCTGACCGCCGCCTACCCCTACGCGGTCGTGATCGACTACAACCGGTCTCCGGTCGTGCCGGGCGCCGGCTCGGCGTTCTTCCTGCACGCCACGATCCCGGTGCCCAGCCAGGGCTGCGTCACCATCGACCGGATCCGGCTGGTCGCGCTGCTGCGCTGGCTGCGCCCGGCGGCGCGTCCACGCATCGCGCTCGGCCCGCTCAACGCGGTGCTGCGGATGTGACCAGTCAGCCTGGTTCAACGGTCAGCGGGCGCGCCGCCGGGCCGAGAGTGTGCCGGAGATCGCCCGGATCCAGGTCGAGACGCGGCGGACCGTAAGCGCCTCGCTGCTCCCGCCGCAAGTGCTGGGCGCCGCGACACGGGAGAGGCCAGCCGCCGCCTGAGGGGCTGCCAGCGCTACGGCCGAGTTCCTGGCACCCGCGGGCGCACGGCCGTTCACCGAGGTGGGACACCGGCTGGCGGCGGGGCGGTGGGGGTACGTCGTTCGGCTTCTGCCTTGACGGCCGCGAGCGAGGCGGCGACGGTGTGTTCCCAGCCGCGGGCGACCAGGTCCGCCCAGCGCTGGCCTAGCCGCCATAGGTCGGCGGCCAACTCGCCGCGGTATTCCAGCCGGGTGCCGCCGTCGCGGTCGGTGAGGTGGAAGGTTTCGACCACGTGTGGGACCGGCCCGCGGACCAGCCGGAAGTCGACCCGCTCGGGGCGGGTGAACCGCACCGTTTCGACGGTCACCGCGGTCAGCCGGCGGCCGAATGGGCCGCGGATGGGAGTGTGGTGGGCGGCCAGCACCATGTCGGTGCCGCGGTCGAGCACCTGCACCTTGCCGGCCATGGCGCGGGTGGTCCGCCCGAGGTAGGGCTGGGCGATGATGTCGAAGACAAGCTCGCGGGGGGCGGCGATGTCGACCACCTGCGGGCCCAGGGGTCGGCTACGGCGGCCGCGGTTGACGTCGAGCGGGCAGGCGCCGGTGATCAGGCCGAGGTAGACGGCCGCGACCGCACCGCCGGCGGTGCCGGCCGCTGCGGCGGCGATGGCCAGTGTGCGGATCCGCGTGCTCATTCGACCTCCTCTGCCTACCGGAGTGTTGCCGGCCGGCGTGGGCTACAGGGGCCACTGCGGTGGGTCCGTGCCCAGCACGAGGTAGGTCCGGCCCGGTTTGGTGCAGTAGAGGCCTACCCCGTCGATGCCGGCCAGCCACTCCCCGTCCGACGGAAGGCATACTCCGCTGGGCGGGGAAGTCCGCCATCGGGCCGCCAGTGCCCCGGCGTGGCGGTGCGAGCTGGGGTGCGGTCCTGCACGCGCAGGCGGCTGGGACGCTGGCGGTGGACTCCTTCAGTGTGGATACGGTGGGCCTGGTCAGGTTGTCCGTGCTGTTCGTGCCGGAGGTGGAGCGCCGGCGGGTGCACTCGCCGGGATCACCGCCCCACCCGAGACTGGGTGGTCAGGCCGTCCGCAACCTGCTCATGGATCTCTGCGAGCGGCGGAACGGTTCGGTTCCTGATCCGGGACGAGGACGCGACGTTCAGCGCGGCGTTCGACGCCGTGTCCGCCGCGGCCGGCGTGCAGGCGCTGAAGATCCCGCCGCGGGCGGCCACCGCGACTGCGTATGCCGAACGGTGGTGCGCACCGTGCGGGCCGGCTTGGACTGGCTGCTGATCTTCAACCCGTCGGCACTTGCAGCCGGCATGCGCTGCGATCGTTGACCAGCAAGAGACGCAGGAGTAACGTAAATTCTTCGTCCTCTCAGAATCGAGCCGCACAATGCAGAGCCGGACCATTCGAAAGCTCGGCAATCGAAGATTCCCGCTCCGGCCGCTCGCTGAACCCGCAAGAGGAGCTGGTGGGTACGGCACGCAGATATAAGCTCTGCTCGTCGCACCCGTCTGCCTCCGGACAGAGGTGAGAATGGAAGCCCGCGACAACTCTCTACAGATTGCGCCGAGCGCTCTCGGCGAGAATCGCCACATTTGCGCGTTCTTCAACGGCATCGATGAGCATTATCGGGTCCTCCAGCCGTTTATCAAGGACGGCTTCGACAAGGGGGACCGGGCGTTCCATCTCATCGATCCAAAGGGATGCGAAGACCACCTCAGGCGGCTCGCGGCCGCAGGCATCGACGTGGAAGAGGTCATCGCTTCGGGCCAGCTCGAGGTGCACCCGTGGGAGGATGGGCCCCTCCACGGAGAGCGGTTCGACCAGGACACATGGCTTGCGGGGTTCGAGGAGGTGCTCGAGTTCGGGCGCGTTTCCGGGTACGCCAAGACGAGATTCCTGGCTCAGATGGAATGGGCGCTCGTCGACCTGCCGGGCATCGGCGACATGATCGAGTTCGAGGCGAGGGTCAACTACGTCGTCCCAAAGTACGGCGACCCGGTGATCTGCGCCTACGATCTGTCGAAGTTCGGCGCTAGCACGGTAATGTTCGCATTGCGGACGCATCCAGTCGTGATCATCGGCGGATTGCTGCAGGAGAATCCGTTCTACGTGGATCCCGACCAGTTCCTTCCTCAGTTGCGGGCGGAGAGGTCGCACGCCGACGCCGGCATGGCGGACTAACTGCATGCACCTCGATACCGACGCCGAAGTCCTCCGCCTGCGGGCGGTGCTGAGGGATCTCGTCGCGCTGTCGGCGATCCCGGCGGCGTGGATCGGAAGCGAGCCAACTGCGGTGGCGGCCGGGCTCGCCGATACGCTGATCGGCTTGCTGCAGCTCGACTTTGCCTTCGTGCGCCTGAGCGATCCGGGGGGCGTTGGAGCAGTCGAGGTAACGCGCGGCAGCGCGTGGACGAGGTTTCCGGAATGGCTGGAAGGCCACCTCGCCACGAGCGCTCCGTTCCCGCGCAAGGAGGTTCTCCCCGACGCGGGCGACGACTCGGCGCAGCGACGCGGCTTCGCCGTCCCGGTCGGCGTCAACGGCGAGGGAGGTCTGGTGGCCGCCGCGTCCGAACGCAGCGACTTTCCCACGCCGATGGAGCAGCTGTTGCTCTCCCTCGCGGCGAATCACGCCGCCGCTGCATTCCAGAGCGCACGCCTCATCTACGAGCGCAAACGGGCAGAAGAAGAGCTCCGCAAGGCTCGCGACGAACTCGAGGTGAAGGTCGCCGAGCGGACCGCCGAACTCCATGTGGCTAATGACGAGTTGGGCGCGCTGCGGCGGGTTGCGACACTCGTGGCGGAGGGCGTGCAGCCTCCGGACCTCTTCGCCGTGGTGGCCCAGGAGGTCGCCCACATCGTCAACGTCCCGCTCGTTAACGTCGTCCGCTACGAGCTCGACGGCACCGCAAAGGAGTGTGCCAGCTTCTCGACGGAAGGTCCGGTGTTCCCGGTCGGCAAGCGGTGGTCGCTCGACGGCACGAACGTACTTCGACTCGTGCGTGCGAGCTCGGCGCCGGCCCGCATCGACGATTACTCGCAGCTAGAAGGTGAGATCGCAGACGCTCTCCGTCGCAGCGGTATTCGTTCAACGGTCGGAAGTCCGATCGTCGTGGCGGGACGCCTGTGGGGCGCGATGGTCGTTTCCACCACGGAGGAATACCCTCTGCCCGAAGGCACCGAGGCGCGGCTCGCCGACTTCACCGAGCTGCTCGCGACCGCCATCGCGAATGCCGAGTCACGCGAGGCTCTAGAGTACGTTGCCGAGGAACAAGCGGCGCTGCGGCGGATGGCGACGCTGGTGGCAGAAGGCGTGAGCCCCGCCGAGATCTTCTCGGCCGTCAGCGACGAGGTCGGTGGCCTGTTCGGCTCGGGTGCGGCGGTCCTCAGGTTCGAGGACGACCCTCCGGCGATCGTCTTCGTCGGCGTCGCAAAGGTCGAAATCCCGATCGGTACACGATGGGAGTTCCAGGACGGAATGGCTTCCGCCGAGGTTTATCGTACGGGATGCTCTGCCCGTGTCGACGCGATGGACTGGTCCTCGGCCAGCGGACCCGTTGCAACAGCCGGACGTCGCCTGAGCGTCGTCTCGACCGTTGTGAGCCCAGTCGTCGTCGAGGGCCGTCTGTGGGGTGCGCTGAGCGTCTCGTCCTCAGACAAGCCATTACCGGTCGATACAGAGGAACGGCTGGAGAAGTTCACCGAGCTCGTCGCAACCGCGATCGCGAATGCGGACAGCAGGTCCGAGCTCGCCGCCTCGCGCAGGCGGATCGTCGCCGCGTCCGACGAGGCCCGCCGGCGGATCGAACGAGACCTCCACGACGGCACGCAGCAGCGACTGGTGTCGCTCGGCCTGGCGGTACGCGCCGCGGAGGCCAATGCCCCTCCCGACAGCAGCGACCTCCGAGCCGAGTTGTCCCGCATAGCGATCGGACTGGCCGACGCGGTTGAAGACCTGCAGGAGATCTCGCGTGGGATCCACCCCCCGATCCTCTCCCAGGGTGGTCTCGGCCCGGCTTTGCGAACGCTCGCTCGCCGTTCGGCGATTCCGGTCGAGCTGGACATCGCGACGGACGCGCGGTTTCCCGCGCCAGTCGAGGTCGCGGCGTATTTCGTCGTGTCGGAGGCCCTGGCCAACGCGACGAAACATGCGCAGGCATCGGCGTCGGGTATCGAGCTTTCGCTCGCAACACGGAACCGCAGCCTGATTCTATCGATTCACGACGACGGAGTCGGCGGAGCCGATCCTGCGCGCGGTTCGGGCCTGGTCGGCCTTACCGACCGCGTCGAAGCTCTCGGTGGTTCGATCGTCGTCCGCAGTCGCCAAGGGGACGGGACGCACATCACGGCCGAGCTGCCGCTCGAGCTGGATGTGGGAGAGGAATCCTGAGCCTGTTGGGTGCAATCCCGGGCTGAGGAAGCGTTGGACGTCCCGCACTTCGGCGGCGATGACCTCGGCGGGTTCTGATCCGGCCGGCATGGATGGGTGGGTCCGCGGCTAGGACGACGCGTCGGCCTGGTCCGTTGGGTCGGGCGGCTGCGGTTGGGTGGGGGTGAGGGTCCGCCGGCCACCGGAGAGGTAGGTGGCCACCGTGTTGGCGACCGCGACTACTGGCACCGCGACCAGTGCGCCGATGATGCCGGCGAGCAGCACGCCGGCCGCGATGCTGAACACTACGGCGAGCGGGTGCACCCGCACCGCGCGGCCGAGCAGCAGCGGCTGCAGTACGTGCCCCTCCAGTTGTTGGACCAGGATCACGGCGGCGAGTACCAGCAGGGCGGTGGTTGGCCCGTTGGCGACCAAGGCGACGAGCACCGCGACCAGTCCGGACAGGGTGGCGCCGATGATCGGAATGAACGCGCCGAGGAAGACCAGCACGCCGAGCGGCAGCGCCAGCGGGACCCGCAGCAGCGCCACCGCTAGGCCGATGCCGAGGGCGTCCACCGCGGCGACCGCGATCGTCGCCCGCACGTAGCTGACCAGGGTGCGCCAGGCGCGTTCGCCGGCTCCGTGCACGTGGGGGTGCGCCGCGCGGGGGAACAGTCCGACCAGCCAGGTCCAGATCAGCCGGCCGTCCTTGAGCAGGAAGAAGGTGGCGAACAGGGTCAGCAGCGCGCCGGTGAGCACGTGACCCGCTGTGGTCGCGCCGCGCACCGCGCCGGCGGTGAGCGTCGAGCGGTTCTCCCGCAGCGAGTTCTTCGCGCTCTCGATCGCCGAGTCGAGTTGCTGCTGGGATAGCTGCAGCGGCCCGGTCACCAGCCAGTCCCGGATCTTGTCGATGCCCTGGTCCACTCGCCCGGCTAGGTCGGCGTAGCCGGCCCGAAACTCGTGCACGACCAGCCAGACCAGCAGCCCGATGACGCCGAGGCTGCCGACCAGGACGATCGCCGCGGCCAGGGTGTTCGGCACCCGGCGGCGGACCAGCGCAGCAGCGACCGGCTGGATTAGGGCGTTCAGCAGGATGGCCACCAGCAGCGGGACGATGACCAGTTGCAGCGTCGCGAGGATGTAGACGCCGACGCCCAGCGCGCCGGCGATGACCAGCAGCCGCCAACACCAGGCCGCGGTCACCTGCACGCCACGCGGCACGGCGTCGTGGCCGAACGGGTCGCGGCGGCGTGTCTGCTCGGCCCGATCGGGCCCGGCGGCGTCCGGCTCGCTGCGGTTGGTGGCTGCCATCCGGTCACGGTACGGGGAGACCGGTGGCCCCGCGCCCGGTGCCGTTGGCCCGAGACCGGCGCGTTCGGCCTGCGAGGCGGCGTTCGTTCGGGTCTGCGGTCGCGTGACGCCCGGTGGCGTCAAACGCGGATGATCTGAACACGACGCACGAGCCAGACGGCGGAAAGGGCCAGCCATGAGAGCGGCCGGCGACGTGACTGGATGTCTGTCGGTGGCGCGAGGACTGCGTAGCCATGCAGCGCGGAAGGCCGCGCGTTTGACGCGGGCCTTACGAGTGCTGCCGCCGGCTGGTTCGGCGGGGGAGTAGGCAGCCGCTCTCCGGGGCTGGGAGGCAAGGGACCCGCCGGCCTGGTGGTCGGCGGGTCCTCCTGGTCCCTCAACTTGCTGTCGGGCCTGTCGATAGACCGCAGGACGGACGGTCGGCGGGTGGAGTGCGGGGGGTGGATGTGCTGAGCCGGGAGCGGGTGATCATGTGCTGCTATGCCGGCTGGATGATCTTGCTGACGGTCGCTCTCTACGCGTTTCCGGCCTGGCACGTGGTGCTGTACAGCGCGGTCGGGTTGACCAGCGCTGGGGCGATCGGTGTCGGCGTGGTCATCTGGCGGCCGCGGCGGCGGGGCCTGTGGTTGCTGCTTGCGGGTGCCCTGGTGACCTTTTCGGCCGGAGATACGACTTATGACGTGTTGACCGGCGTGATGGGTCAGGACAACCCGTTTCCGTCGGCCGCGGATGTGCTCTACCTGGCCATGTATCCCTTGCTGGCTGCCGGGCTGCTCGGCTTCATCCGGTGTCGTTCGGCCAGGGGCGACCGGGCGAGTCTGCTCGACGCGCTGATCGTGACGACGGGACTGACGCTGCTGTCGTGGGTGTTCCTGATCGTCCCGTACGTGCGGAACCCTGACCTTACCGTGTTGGAGCGGGCGACCTCGATCGCCTACCCGCTCGGTGACGTGCTTATCCTGGCGATCCTGGCCCGGCTGTTGGCTGGGGCCGGCCGCCGGACCCGGGCGGTCGAGCTGCTCGGCGTCGGTACCGCCGGCCTGCTGGTCGCCGATGTGCTCTACGGGCTGATCCAGATCAATGGCTCGTGGCACACCGGCACCGCGGTGGACCTGGGCTGGGTCGTGTTCTACGCGGCCTGGGGTGGCGCGGCGCTGCATCCGTCGATGCGGCAGCTCACGCAGCCGAGGTCCGGACCTCCCACCGAGGGTGGCTCCCGGCGGCTCGCGCTGCTGGCGCTGATGTCGCTGATCGCGCCCGCGGTGCTGGCGGAGGAGTCGGCCAGAGGCACGGTGCACGACGCCCCCATCATCGCGGTGCTGTCGGGGGTGATGTTCCTGCTGGTGCTGTCCCGGCTGGCGGGGGTGGCGGCTAGGCACCGGCGGGCGGTGGCGCGGGAGCGCGGGCTGCGGCAGGCCAGCGCGGCGTTGGTGTCCGCGGCCGACGGGGACGCCGTCGCGGCCGCGATCCGAACCGCTGTGGGCCAGCTGCTGCCGCCCGACATGGACCACCGGGTGATCCTCGTGGTCAGCGACGGCGAGCAGCTGCGGCCGGTCGGTCCAGACAGCGGGTGGCGGCTGCGGGATTCGACCGGGTTCCTGTCCGGCTGGGCCGAGGCGCTGGGATCGCGGGCGGTGCGGCTGCTCGCCACCGGCGAGCTGGGTGCCGCGCTGGCTGCCGAACTGGCCGGGCTGGACGCAACCTTGCTCTGCCCGCTGGCCTTGGGCGACCGGCCCTCCGGCGATCCGCTCGTCGGCTTCGTCCTCGTCGGCGCGGACGAGTTCACGCTGCTCGCGCTGCAGGACCCGCTGCAGGTGCTGGCGTCGCAGGCCGCGCTCGCCCTGGAGCGGATCGCGCTGACCGCCGAGGTCAACCGCCGCAACAGCGAAACCTATTTCCGCACACTGGTGCAGAACGCGTCGGACGTCATCGTGATCGTCGACGACGACGACCGGGTCCGCTATGCGAGTCCCTCCGCGGAGACCATCTTCGACACCGAGCAGCTGGCGGACCTGCCGCTGGGTGAGCTGGTCCACCCGCAGGATCGGCACCGCGTCCAGGCAGCGCTGCGGCAGATCCGCGCCGGCCGGGCCCGGGACCACAGCGAAGACTGGCGGATCCTGCGGACCGACGGCACCTGCATTGAGGTCGAGGTCGTCTGCCGCAACCTGCGCGAGGACCGCACGGTGCACGGCCTGGTACTGACCCTGCGGGACGTGACCGAGCGGCGGCAACTGGAGCGTCAGCTCACCCACCGCGCGTTCCACGACGCGCTGACCGGGCTGGCGAACCGGGTCCTGCTCCAGGACCGGGTCGAGCACGCGGTGGCGCGGGCCGGCCGGGACGGCACGGTCGTCGGGGTGCTGTTCCTCGACCTGGACGACTTCAAGGTGGTCAACGACACCCTGGGGCATAGCAGCGGGGACAAGCTGCTGATGGCGGTCGCGCAGCGACTGACCGGGTTGCTGCGGCCACACGACACGGCGGCCCGGGTCGGCGGGGACGAGTTTGCCGTCCTGATCGAGGGCGCCATCAGCCCGGCCGAAGTGGACGAGGTGGCCGAGCGGATCGTCACCGCGCTGGCCACACCGTTCACTGTGGACCGCGGCCCGGTCGGGGGCGGGGCGAGCGTCGGTGTGGCCACCACCGTCGAGGCGGCCGACGCCGCAGAGCTGCTGCGGCGCGCCGACCTCGCACTGTACGCGGCCAAGGCAGCCGGCAAGGGACAGTGGCGGCGCTACCAGGCCACCCTGCACACGGCGATGGTGGAGCGGATGGAGCTGCGGGCCGCGCTGGAGCAGGCCCTCGCCAAGGACGCCTTCACCCTCCGGTTCCAGCCCATCGTCCACCTGGGCAGCGGTGAAGTGGCCGGCTTCGAGGCGTTGGTGCGCTGGCGGCACCCGACGCACGGCCTGATCCGGCCCAACCAGTTCATCGAGGTCGCCGAGGAAAGCGGCCTGATCGTCCCGCTCGGCAGCTGGGTCCTGGAGCGCGCGCTGGTCGAGGCAGCGGGCTGGCAGCCGACCCCGGGACGGCGCCGGCCGTACGTGAGCGTGAACGTCTCCGCCCGGCAAGTCCGGGCCGGCGGATTCGTGGAGGGGGTGCGCGCCGCGCTGGCCCGCTCCACGCTGCCCCCACAACTGCTCATGCTGGAGATCACCGAGAGTCTGCTGCTGCGGGACGACCAGCAGATCTTCGCCGACCTCACGACCCTGCACGAGCTCGGCGTGAAGATCGCCATCGATGACTTCGGTACCGGCTACTCGTCGCTGAGCTACCTGCAGCAGTTCCCGATCGACGTGCTGAAGATCGACAAGTCCTTCATCGACCACACCACCGCCTCGGCCAAGCAGACCGCCGTGGTCGAGGCGATCATCCGGTTGGCCGGCACCCTCGACCTGCAGGTGATCGCCGAAGGCATCCAGGACGCAGCCCAACGCGACGTGCTGACCCGGATGGGCTGCCCGTTCGGCCAGGGCTACCTGTTCGCCCGTCCGCTGACCGGCCCGGACGCAGCCCGGCGGCTGCTGCGCCGACCGCCTAGCCCCGCTGCGCCGTCGCCGCTGGCTGCGCTTCCGTCCCTGTTCTCCGCCGGGCCAGACCCGGCGTACGCCGACGTGATCGGAAAGGAAGCACATGGCTGAGGTCGATGTGAGCCGGCAGGGATACCTGCGCCGGGACCAGCGGTGGAGCGAGCTGGAGCGGCTGCGGAGCAGCAACCCCATGTACGACGCGGTCATCGAGGAGATCCAGGGCCGGCGCATCCGAATCGGCGAGCACTGGCTGACCGACTTCGCGTCCTGCAACTACCTCGGCTTCGACCTCGACCCGGAGATCATCGCCTCGATCGAAGAGCCGGTCCGGCGCTGGGGCACCCACCCGAGCTGGTCGCGGCTGCTGGGCAACCCGCGCCTCTACCCGCAGATCGAGGAGCAGCTGACCGAGCTGCTCGCCGCCTCGGACACCCTGGTCCTGCCCACGATCACGCACATCCACATGTCGGTGATCCCGGTGCTCGCCGGCCAGGGCGCGGTGTTCGTCGACGCCCAGGCGCACAAGACCATCTACGACGGCTGCATGTACGCCCGGGGACTGGGCGCCACCGTGCAGCGCTTCCGCGCCGACGACCCGCACCATCTGGAGGAGCTGCTGCGGGCCGCACCGGCCCGGGCCAGCCGGCTGGTGTGCATCGACGGCGTGAACAGCATGACCGGCAACCCACCGGACATCGCCGCGTTCGCCCGGGTCTGCCGGGAGCACGACGCGCTGCTCTATGTCGATGACGCACACGGCTTCGGAGTGCTCGGCGAACGCCGGCCGGAGGAGAGCTCTCCTTACGGCGCGCGTGGCAACAGCGTCGTCCGGCATGCCGGCGAGACCTACGACAACATCGTGCTCGTCGGAGGTTTCTCCAAGTCCTACTCGTCGCTGCTGGCGTTCCTCGCGCTGCCGACCTGGCTGAAGAACCATCTCAAGGTGGCCGCACCGCCCTACCTCTACTCTGGACCGTCACCGACCGCGTCGCTGGCGACCGTGCTGGCCGGGCTGGAGGTCAACCGCCGCCGCGGCGACGAGATCCGCGCCGACCTGTACCGAAAGACCCGCCGGGTCCTGCAGCACGTGCGCGCGTTGGGCCTGCACACCCCCAACACCAGCGGCACACCCATCATCGAGCTGCCGCTCGCCGACCAGGAAGAACTCGACCAGGTGGGGCGCATCCTGTTCGACCGCGGCATCTACGTCACCCTCGCCGCCTACCCGCTGGTACCCAAGAACCAGGTCGGCTTCCGGGTCCAGGTCACCGCCGCGAACACCGACGACGAGATCGACCAGCTCAACGACACGCTGACCGCTCTCGCCGAGCGGTACATGCTGCGGGAGGCCGCCTGATGCCCACCGCCACCGGGGCGCGGCCGGCCAGCCGGATCCAGCTGCTCACCCCGCTGCGGCACCGGGACTTCCGTCTGCTGTGGACCGGGATGAGCATCTCCCTACTCGGCGACGGAATCCTGCTCGTCGCACTGGCCTGGCAGACCTACAGCCTGTCCAACACGCCGGCGGCGATGTCCGCCGTCGGGATCGCGCTGTCCGCGCCGCAGATCACGCTGCTGCTGCTCGGCGGCGTGGTCAGCGACCGCTTCGACCGGCGCCGGATCATGCTGCTCAGCGACCTCATCCGAGGCGGGTGTCTGGCCGCCCTCGCGCTGCTCGCGTTCTCCGGAACCCTCGCCCTGTGGCACCTGTTCGCGCTGGCGGCCGTCTACGGCGGTGCGTCGGGTTTCTTCGGCCCTGCCTTCGACGCCGTCGTCCCCGAACTCGTTCCCGCCGACGACCTCGTCCACGCCAACGCTCTGGACCAGTTCATCCGGCCATCCGCCATGCACATCCTCGGCCCCGCGCTCGGCGGCGGACTCATCGCGGTCGCCGGGGCAGGCTGGGGATTCGTCCTCGACGCGCTGACGTTCCTCATCTCCTCCGCCTGCCTGGTCCGGATGAGACCACCGTCCCCAACCCCCGCCGCAGGGGCTGCCACCGTGTGGCGGGAGCTGCGGGACGGGCTCGGATACGTCCGCCGCAACGTCTGGCTGTGGGGCACGTTCGCGGCCGCCACCATCACCTACCTGCTGTTCCTGGGCCCCACCGAGGTGCTGCTGCCATACGTGGTCAAGAACGCCCTGCACGGCACGCCCGCCTCCCTCGGGCTCATCCTGGCCAGCGGCGGCCTCGGCGCGGTGCTCGCCGCGCTCGTCGTCGGGCAGGCCGGCGTGCCGAAATCGTTCGTCACGTTCATGTACCTCACCTGGACCCTGGCCACCCTCGCCGTAGCCGGCTACGGCCTGGCGCAGCGGTCCTGGCAGCTGGCTTTCGTCTGCGCCGTGGTCAACGGCCTCGAAGCCGCCGGCACCATTGCCTGGGTCAGCGCCAAACAGCGGCTTGTGCCCAACCACATGCTCGGCCGGGTCTCCAGCATCGACTGGTTCATCTCCATCGCGCTGCTCCCACTGTCCTACGCGATCGCGGCGCCGGTCGCGCACGCATTCGGGGCGCAGAACACCCTCGTCATCGCCGGCGTGCTCGGGGCGCTGGTCACCCTCACGTTCCTCCACCTGCCCGGCCTCCGCGCCGTGCAGTGGGCCGCACAGCCAAAGCCTGCGACGGTCGGCAGGTGACCACAACGCGCGTCGAGATCCTCCGCGCGCGGTCGACCTGCTGGCCGCCGCCTTCCGGCACCGCGACCTGCAGGCCGCCCTGGCCTGCTTCATGCCCGAGGACGACATCTGCTACGTCGGATCCGAGTCCGCCGAACGCGCCGACGGTCGGGCCGCAGTGACAGCGCTGCTGACCAACCTGTTCGCTCGACCCGAGGCCTACAGCCGGGATGTCCAGGCAGCCAGCATCTTCACCGCAGACGGCATCGCCTACCTGTCCTGCGAGGCGACCGGCCGCGTCCACACCGACGACCCGGACCAGCAATCCTTCCCCTACCGCCTCTCCGGCCTCCTCCAGCACACCTCATCCGGCTGGCGCTGGCGCGCCTGCCACGGATGCGAACCCACACCAACACCGCCCACGACGACCAGACCAGCCGCACCTGACCAACCCCACCACACCTCACCGGCCAGCCACGCCGCGCCAGCGCCGAACTGAGCGCGGCAGGTCACCCAGCCCCGCCGGCGGCGGCACCACGCTGTTGATCGAGATCCCGCTCGAGGACCACAGCAGCGCGGCGGCGCCCGAGCCGTGGCGCCGGCCGCATCACCCGGCACCCGACGCAGCCCGACGATCCCGGCGTCAACGCGCACACCGGGCAGGACGGCGCGCGCCGCCTGCGCAACGACCGCAGCCGTCGCACCCCCCGCTTCCACACGGCGAAAGCAGAAGGGCTCACCGGCGCCCCAGCGCCGCCGCAGTGGACGACGTGCAAGCGTCCGCAGAGGGAGCCCGGCATCCACCGCGCTGGTCCTGGCCCTCCTGGTCCTGGCCCTCCCGGCAGTCCGGTGCGCCGGGTATTCGTTGGCCTGACCGCACGTCGTAGGCTTCTACGCTGATCGGCCCGGCGCCGTCGACCATGGCGGCCGGCACATCGGTCACCTGCAGGAGGGTGCGCGACGATGCGCCAGGACTATCTGCTCCAGGCACGTCAGATGCAGGCGATGTCGTTCGCCGTGCACATCCCCCTGGTCTGCTTCGCCATTGCCCTGCCGTCGCTGGTGGTGTTCACCGAGTGGCTGCACCTGCGAACGGGCGATCCGCTGTACCGTACCCTCGCCAGGCGCTGGTCGAGGGTGATGATCGCGCTGTTCGCCGTGGGCGTCGTGACCGGCACAATTCTCAGCTTCGAGCTCGGATTGCTGTGGCCGGCGTTCATGGCCGAGTTCGGCGACGTCTTCGGTGTCGCCTTCGCGGCCGAGGGCTTCTCGTTCTTCGTCGAGGCGATCTTCATCGCCATCTACGTCTACGGCTGGGACCGGCTCTCGCCGCGCATGCACCTGTTGTCCGGGATTCCCGTTGTCATCGCGGGCTTTGCTGGCTCGCTGTTCGTCATCTCCGTCAACGGGTGGATGAACCACCCCGGCGGCTTCACGCTGCGGGGCGGCAGGGTGGTCGACGTCGACCCCTTCTCGGCGCTGTTCGCCAACTCGTTCTTCTGGCACGAGCACATCCACATGTACCTCGCCGGCTTCATCGTCACCGGCTTCGTCATCGCGGCCGCGTATGCCTGGGGCTGGCTGCGCGGCCGCCGCGACCGCTACCACCGGACCGCTCTGGTGATCCCGCTCACGCTGGCCGCCCTGGCGGCGCCGGTGCAGGTCGTCGTCGGCGACTGGGCCGCGCGCACGGTCGCCAACCAGCAGCCGATCAAGCTGGCCGTGATCGAGGGGCTCCCGACGACCACCAAGGGCGCACCCGAGCACCTGCTCGGCTGGTACGACGGCTCTGGTGTCCGGTACGGAATCGAGATTCCCAGGCTGCTGTCGCTGCTCGCGTTCCACGACCCGAACGCCACGGTGACAGGGCTGAACGCGGTGCCGCCCCAAAACCGCCCGTCGCAGAGCTTGGTCAACGTCGTCCGCTTCGCGTTCCAGGGGATGGTCGGGATCGGGACGCTCCTGGCGCTTCTCGGCGTCGTGTTCGTCGCGGTGTGGGTGCGCAGGCGGCGGCTGCCGCGCTCGGTCTGGTTCTACCGCGGTCTGGTGCTGGCCGGCCCGCTGTCGGTTGTCGCGCTGATCTGCGGCTGGGTGACGACCGAAGTCGGCCGCCAGCCGTGGATCGTCTACGGCGTCATGCGCACCTCCGACGCTGTCACCGGCGCCGGAGGCATCCCCATCGGGTACGCCACGCTCGCGCTCGTCTACCTGGCGCTCATCGCGGCGGTCGGGTGGATCCTGCGCCGGCTGGCCCGCGCACCGCTGGAGCTGTGAGCGCATGCAGCTCGCGTACGCCCCGCTGATCCTGATCCTGGTCGGCCTGGCCGCCTACACGGTCCTTGCCGGCGCCGACTTCGGCACGGGGGTCTGGGAGCTGACCGCCCGCCGGGGTCCGCGAGCGCTGGCGCTGCGCGACTACGCCCACGACGCGATGGGGCCCGTCTGGGAGGCCAACCACGTCTGGCTGATCTTCGTCCTGGCCGTCTGCTGGACCGCCTATCCGACGGCGTTCGGCTCGATCATGTCGACGCTGTCGGTCCCGTTCTTCGTCGCGGCGGTGGGCATCATCCTGCGCGGCTCGGCGTATGCCCTGCGGGCGGGCGCGCGGACCCACCGCGAGGTGGGGCTTCTCGACGACCTGTTCGCGCTGTCGTCGATCCTGACGCCGTTCGCCCTGGGCGCGGCGGTCGGTGGGATCGCCAGCGGCCGGGTGCCGGTGGGCAACGCCGCCGGCAACCTGGTGACCAGCTGGCTGAACCCGACGTCGATCATGATCGGCGCCATGGCGGTGGCGGTCGGGGCGCACCTGGCGGCCGTCTACCTCGCGGCGGACGCGAGCCGGGTCGGAGCGGCCGAGCAAGGGGGTGTCCCCCTGGTGCGCGGGTTCCGCGTCAGGGCCCTGCTGTCCGGCGTCGCCGCCGGCGCGCTCGCGCTCGCAGGGCTGGCGGTCGTGCACCGCGACGCCGAGCACCTGTTCGAGGGCCTGACCCACGGCGCCGGGCTTGCCGCCGTGCTCGTCTCGGGCGTTGCCGGTGTCGTCACCCTGCTGCTGGTCTGGGCTGGCCGCTTCGAGACCGCCCGCTACGCCGGCGCGCTGTCCGTGGCGGCGGTGGTGGCCGGCTGGGCCGCGGCACAGCGACCCGACCTCCTGCCGGGCCTGACGGTCGGCGACGCGGCCGCGGGCCGCACGACGCTCATCACCATCCTGGTCGTGGTCGGGATCGGCGCTCTCGTCCTGATCCCGTCGCTCGCCCTGCTGTTCGGCCTGTTCCTGCGTGGCGGGTTCGAGCGGTCCACGGCCCGGGTGCCCGCCGCCGCGGGGCGCGAGAGCAGCCCGCCGTCCCGCACGCGCGGGGCGGTCCTGGTCGGCCTGCTCGTCGCGGGCGCCCTGCTGGCCGTCTTCGGGGTCTCCTGGGCGCTTACGCTCGGCATCACCTCGCTGCTGGTCTTCGTCGCGGGCGGGTTCGTCGTGCTCGCGAGCGCCGCCGCCGTCGCAGAGACCGCCGACTCGGAGCCCGGGTCGACCGGTCATCGAGGTCCAGGCGATGCCGACGGGCGGCAGGTGGCCCGACCATCCGTTGTGGACCGGGGCAGCGACGGCACGCCCAGCATTCAGGCTGGCGTGGGCCGGCGTGGGATCCGGGTCGGCTGTGCCACGGTCGCGCTGGTCGCGGCGGTGGTCTGGATCCTGCGCCGGCTCGCGCGCGCGGCCCGGGCTCGCAGGCGCAGCTCACCCCACTGAAACCCGGCTGCCGTCGACGAGTGGTGGGCCGGCTACCCGGCATCGCGTGCCGGCCGGCCCTCGTCGACTCGCTCCCGCTGTGGCAGCACGGTGTACTTCGGGTCCCTGGCCGAGGCCACTCCGCCCGCGTAGATGCCGAACCGGGTCGCTGCGGCCGCGGCGACCAGCGACGCCCCGGCCAGCGCGGACAGGGCCCGGCTCCGGCGGCCGAGCAGCGCGCCGGCCACGCCCGCGACGGCCAGGGCCCGGCCTAGGCCCAGCAGCCGGCCGGCGTGCCCCGCTCGGTACGGCTCGCCCAGCAGGCCCAGCCGGGCCTCGATTCGCTGCACGGCGGCCAGCTCCATCGCCGTTCCCGCCAGCGCCAGTCGCCGCGCCGGACCGGTCTCGGCGACCGGCGCGGCGGCGAGCCCCACGCCGGCCGCGCTGGCCAGCGCGCTGCCGGCGAAGACGAAAGGCAGGTCCGGGTACGCCTCGTGCCAGGAGGGCACGGCGGTGTCCGCGATCAGGACGGCCGTGTACGTCGCCAGTGCCGGCGCGATCCCCGCGGCCGCCACCCCGGCGGCCCGGCCGGCCGGCGGCAGCACCCGGCGGACAAGCCCCAGCACCCCGCGGCGCGGCAGCGCGGCGGCGAGCTCGGCCGCGGCCGCGACGCCGGCCGCCGGGCCGAATGCGGTCAGGATCCAGGCGCCCACCGACATCGGCGAGGTCGGCTTGGCGACGCGCAGCATGTGGTGGAACCGCTCCGGCCGGCCCAGGTCGTTGATCAGGAAGTACGCGCTGGCGCCGAGCGCGGCGAGCGAGGTCAGCCGCCCGGTGCGCCGCAGCCCGGGCCGGCCGGTCAGGTCGGCGCCGGCGGCCAACAGCGACGACCCGGCCGCCAGTCCTCCGGTGAACAGGTACGCGGGGACGTCGTGCGTCCACACCGGCGCCTTGAGGATGGGCCGCCCGTAGTAGGAGCGGAACTCGGCCGGCGGGACGTTCATCGGCTCGCCGTCCTCGCCGGTGCGGCGCCCGCTCGGTCCTCGCCGGTCGCCCCGGTTCCGCACCGGCGCGACCCGGCCCCGGTGGCCGCTCATGAGCGGCCGCCCAGGAACACGGCGGCCACCGTGGCGGCCATGGCGGCGGCGGCGAGACCGGCCCGGCGCCACATCGCCGGCAGGTCCCGGGTGGTGACGACGGGGTCGGGCGGCAGCCCGTACACCTCCGGTTCGTCGAGCAGCAGGAAGAACGCGCCGTCACCGCCGACGCCGTCGTTCGGGTCGGATCCGTACAGCCGCGCCTCGGGCACACCGTCCTCGTGCAGCCGCGCCACCCTCGCCTGGGCGCGTTCCCGCAGCTCCTGCACCGGGCCGTACTGGATCGACTCGGTCGGGCAGGCCTTCGCGCAGGCAGGGGTCAGGCCGTCGCCGATGCGGTCGTAGCACAGCGTGCACTTCCAGGCCCGGCCGTCGTCCTCCCGCCGGTCGATGACGCCGTACGGGCACGCCGAAATGCAGTAGCCGCAGCCGTTGCAGATGTCCTCCTGCACCACCACGGTGCCGAACTCGGTGCGGAACAGCGCGCCGGTCGGGCACACGTCGAGGCAGGCCGCGTGCGTGCAGTGCTTGCACACGTCCGACATCATCAGCCAGCGGAAGTCGGTGCGTTCCGCCTTGTCGTCGCGGCCGGGCAGGTCGGACGACGGCATGCCGAGGAACTGGGCCTCCCGTTCGGCTCGCCCCACCGGCTGCTCGATGAACGCCACGTGCCGCCACGAGTTCGCGCTCAGCGCCCCGGTGTTGTCGAACGACATGCCGAGCAGGTTCAGGCCGTCCTCCGGGACGCCGTTCCACTCCTTGCAGGCGACCTCGCACGCCTTGCAGCCGATGCAGACGCTGGTGTCGGTGAAGAAGCCCATCCGCGGCGGCGCGTCGGGGTAGCCGGCGTCCGGGGCCGGATCGAGCGGGCCGTACAGGCTGTTGGCGCCGACCATCTCAGTCCTCCGTCTCGCCGGCACCCGTACCGGGCTCGGCCGGTGGGAGCGGTGCGGTCACGATCGGGGTGTGGTGGTCCGGGCCGAGGCCGGCCCGCCGTCGGTACTGGGCGACATACTCCAGCAGCGCGGGTCCGGTGGGTCGCCGGCCGGGCCGCACGTCGCAGGTCCCGACCTTGCTCTCCTGGATCAGCACGTTGGGGTCGAGGGTGATGCCGAGCAGGTCGTTGGCAGAGTCACCGGTGGTCAGCCCGCCGGTGCCCCAGTGGTACGGCATCCAGATCTGGTGGATGACGCGGTTCTCGACCCGCAGCGGGCGGAGCCGGTCGGTGACCAGGACGCGCCCCTCGATGGCCGCACGGGCGGTCACCACGTGTGCCCAGTCGAGGTGGGTCAGGCCGCGCTCGGCGGCCAGCTCCGGCGACACCTCGATGAACATCGCCGGCTGCAGCTCGGACAGGTACGGCAGGAAGCGGCTCATGCCGCCCGCGGTGTGGTGCTCGGTGAGCCGGCTCAGGCTGAACACGTAGGGAAAAACGTCGGTGTGCTGCTCCGGCGGGCTGGGGTTGATGGGGTTCTCCGGGCGGTCGTAGACCGTGCGGGTAGGGTTGCCCTGCTGCCGGTAGAGCAGGTTGCGCACCGGTGACTCCGCCGGCTCGTAGTGGGTGGGCAGCGGCCCGTCGATCAGCCCGGCCGGCGCGTACAGCCAGGCCTTGCCGTCCCCCTGCATGATGAACGGGTCGCTGCCGGTGAGCGCGGCCGGGCCGAGGGCGCCTTCCGGTGGCCGGTAGTCCGGCGGCTTCGTGTTCTCGAAGTCGGGCACGTCGTGCCCGGTCCACTCGCCGGCCTCCGGGTCCCACCAGACGTAGGCTTTGCGCTCGCTCCACGGCTTGCCATCCGGGTCCGCGGACGCGCGGTTGTACAGGATGCGGCGGTTTGCCGGCCACGCCCAGCCCCACTCCGGCGCGACCCAATCCTGCTCGCTGCCGGGCCTGCGCCGAGCGGCCTGGTTGACCCCGTCGGCGAACACGCCGCTGTAGATCCAGCAGCCGCCCACGGTGGAGCCGTCGGCCTTCAGCTCCAGGTAGCCCGACAGCGGCCGCCCGGTGGCCACCTCGTACCCGTTGATCTCCTTGAGCACGGCCTCCGCGCTGGGCTCGTCGTGCACCCCGCGGACCGGGTAGTCCCAGGCCAGGTCGAGCAGCGGCCGGTCGGCCGGCTCGGTCGAACCGGCGAGCTTCTCCCGGATCAGGCGGCCGAGGTGGAAGAAGAACCACAGCTCGGAGCGGCAGTCGCCGACCGGGTCGAGCGCCTTCTCCCGCCACTGCAGCAGCCGCTGAGTCTGGGTGAAGGTGCCCTCCTTCTCCACGTGCGAGGCCGCGGGCAGGAAGAACACCTCGGTCCGGCACTCCTCGGGCACGATCTCGCCGGTGCCGATCTCCGGGGAGTCCTTCCAGAAGGTCGCGCTCTCGATCTCGACCAGGTCGCGGACCACGAGCCAGTCCAGGTTGGCCATGCCCAGCCGCTGCGCCTTGCCGTGCGCGGAGCCGACTGCCGGGTTCTGGCCGAGCAGGAAGTACCCCTTGATCTTGCCGTCGATCATGTCCAGCACCTGCCGGTACGTGCCGTGGTCACCGGTGAGCCGGGGCAGGTAGTCGTAGCAGAAGTCGTTCTCCGGCGTCGCCGCGTCGCCCCAGTACGCCTTCAGCAAGCTGGTGCAGAAGGCGTCGGCGTTGGCCCAGAACCCCTTCTGCTGCGGATGCCTGATGCCGTCGACCCACTGCCGGAAGGTCTCGTGCCTCGCGTGGTGCGGCATCGGCAGGTAGCCCGGCAGCAGGTTGAACAGGGTCGGGATGTCAGTCGAGCCCTGGATGCTGGCATGGCCGCGCAACGCCATGATGCCGCCGCCCGGACGGCCCATGTTGCCCAGCAGCAGCTGGATGATCGCGCCGGTGCGGATGTACTGGACGCCGACGCTGTGCTGGGTCCAGCCGACCGAGTACACCAGCGCGGTGGTCCGCTCCCGGCCGGAGTTCTCCGTCCAGGCCCGGCAGACCTCGGCGAACGTCTCCCGCGGCACGCCGCAGGCCCGCTCGACCACCTCGGCGGTGTAGCGGGCGAAGTGCCGCTTGAGGATCTGGTAGACGCAGCGCGGGTGCTGGAGTGTCTCGTCCCGCTCCGCCCGGCCGTGCACGGCGGCGCCGTGCGACTCGTGCCGCAACCCGGCGGCCGTCGCCCGCTGCAGGTAATGGTCTTCGCGGCCGCCGTTCGGCTCGTGGCCCGCGTACTGCCAGCTCGCCGCGTGGTAGCTGCGGGTCTCCGGGTCGAAGCCGGAGAACAGCCCGTCCAGGTCCTCGGTGTCGCGGAAGTCATCGCTGACGATCGTCGCCGCGTTCGTGTACGCGAGCACGTAGTCCCGGAAGTCCAGTTCGTTGTCCAGGATGTAGTGCACGATCCCGCCGAGGAACGCGATGTCCGAGCCCGCGCGGATGGCCACGTACGAGTCCGCCAGCGCGCTGGTCCGGGTGAACCGCGGGTCGACGTGGATGACCTTGGCACCGCGCCGCTTGGCCTCCATCACCCACTGGAACCCGACCGGGTGGGCCTCGGCCATGTTCGAGCCCTGGATGACGATGCAGTCGGCGTTGGCCAGGTCCTGCTGAAAGCCGGTGGCGCCGCCCCGGCCGAAGCTGGTCCCCAGACCGGGGACTGTGGAAGAGTGTCAAATACGGGCCTGGTTCTCGATCTGGAGGGCGCCCAGCGCGGTGAACAGCTTCTTGATGAGGTAGTTCTCCTCGTTGTCCAACGTGGCGCCGCCGAGGCTGGAGATGCCCAGCGTGCGGTGCAGCGGCCGGCCCTGCTCGTCGACGTCCTGCCAGGTCGCTCGCCGGGCGGCCATGACCCGGTCCGCGATCATGTCCATCGCGGTCGCCAGGTCCAGGTCCTCCCACTCGGTGCCGTACGGCCGGCGGTAGCGGACCCTGGTCTGCCGGAGCGGGCTGGTGACCAGGCTCTTGCTCGCCGAGCCCTTCGGGCACAGCCGCCCCCGCGAGATCGGGCTGTCCGGGTCGCCCTCGATCTGGCTGACCCGCCCGTCCTTGACGTACACCCGCTGGCCGCACCCGACCGCGCAGTACGGGCAGACCGAGCGGGCGACCTTGTCGGCCGTCTCGGTGCGCGCGGTGAGCGTCGCGGACCGCGCGGACTTCGCCGCCGCGCCCCGGCCCAGCGGGTCGGTACCGGTGAGCTGCCGGTACACCGGCCAGGCCTCGATCCAGGTGCGCACACCCATGAGCCCTCACTCCCGACCCAGGACGTTCTTGCCATCATGCCGCCGCCCGGTCGCAACCGGAAGGCATCGGGCCCGCAAGGCCCGCGGATGGCAGGTCGTCGCGGAAGCGTTTCGACGTCGAGGCCGAGGTCGCCGGCGTAGCCGACCAGGTCCCGAGCCCGGAGCGCGCCCTGGTGGTCGAACAGCAGGTCGTGCATCTCCCAGAATGCGCCCTGCTCGGCCGCCGCCTCGGCTGCCTCCGCCGCCAGCTGCGCCTGGGGGGTGGACGTCGATGAGCGGGAGGTGCGGCCACACGTACCTGAGGTCACCCTGTCCGGCGAGCAGCTCGCCGATGACGGGTTCGGCCTGGCGGCAGTACGGGCATTCGAAGTCGCCGTGCTCCACCACCGTGATCGGGGCGTCCTCGGGGCCGCGGACGTGGTCGCGGCGCGGGTCGACCGGCGCGGCGGCGCGGAACGCCGTGCGGAAGGCCGAGCGAGGCGTACGGGGACGTCTCCGCCCGCGCAGGCCGCCGATCATCTCCGTTCAGCCGGTTTGGTGGCGTGAGCTACCCAGTGCCAGCCGGGCGGCGCTGATGTCCTGCCGGCCGTGCCCGGCGGCTACGGCGGCATGCCACTGGCTGGACAGCGCGGCCAGCAGCGGCGGGACATCACCATGCGCGGCACCGATTGCCAGGTCCACGTCTTTGAGCGCCCACTCGAGCGGGAACTCGGTTGCGAAGTCGCCCTGGTCCATCTTGTGGAACTTGGCGCCGGCGACCGGCGCGTCGAGCGGTCCACCCTCGATGACCTCGGCGAGCTGCTGGTGACCAATATCGAGGCGATCGGCCAGCTCCATGGTCTCGGCCACACCCTCGATGAGGATGGACATGTAGGCGTTGACGACCAACTTCATCTGACTGCCTTTGCCGGCCTCACCGAGCCACACAGTCTTACGGCCGAGGACGTCGAACACCGGCTGCACCGCGTCGGCCGCCGCGGTGGGTCCCGACGCCAGGATCAGCAGCTGACCCTGCTCCGCCGGTCCCTTGCTGCCCGAGACCGGGGCGTCCACGAACATGACGTCGGGCCGCTGCGCGGCCAGCCGGTCTCTCGTGCGCAGGGTTGCCTCGACGCCGATCGTGCCCATCTGCGCCCAGACGCATCCGTCCGCGAACACGCCGGTCACCCCGCTGTCCAAGATCACCGAATCGACCACGTCGGCGGTGGGCAGCATCGTGATCACCACCCCGGCATCCTTGACCGCGTCCGGGACCGACGCAGCGACCACCGCACCCACGTCGGCGAGCGGGCCGGTCGCCGACGCCGACTTGTCCCACACCCTGGTGTCCAGGCCGGCGGCAACCAGATTGCGGGTCATCGCCGACCCCATGATGCCGGCGCCGATCACTGCGACAGTCGCGCTGGCAGCGCCGCTCGCCCCTGCCATGACTGCTCCTTCCTCCTGTCCTCCTCGCGGTCGCCGAGGAGCCACTGGCTTCAGCATGGCGGTGCGGCCCGCACCGGCACATTGCAGCTAGCAGTGATCCAGCCGGTACCGCTGCCGGGGGCACATACGCTCGAAGCAGCTCTCGACGCTGGAGCAGGCCGGCTACGTCGCGGTCGACCGCACCGTCAGACGCCGGGTACGCGCCCGCCTGACCCGCCGCGGTCGAACCGCCTTCCAAGGCCACCTGGCAGCATTACAGGCCATCGTCTCCACCGCGGGCGCCGCGCCAGCCAGCCCAGCCGACAACCGGCGGGGCACCTGATCAGGCCCGCACACGCGCTCCGGCAGGGGCGTCAGAGTCCTGCTGCGTGGTGGCGGTCTGGCCGGTCCAGCCCGGGTGTGGTGCCCGGCCCGGACCATCGCCAGTGGAGGGACAAGATGGACGGACAAGGTGGACGGACAAGGTGGACGGACTGGGTGGACGGACTGGGTAGACGGACTAGGCAGCCATCGGGGCGCCGGGGCCCGGCGGGACTTCGGCGGCGTCCACTGTCGGACCGGGCGGGAAGTCGGCCAGGTACGGGCCGGGCGGGAAGTCCGCGCTGGCGACTCCTGGGCCGGGCGCGAGGTGGGCCAGGTAGGGGCGCGGTGCCCGCTCGGGTCTGGCGGCCCTAGTCGAGGCCAAAGGCGGCGCCGAGCGAGGTCACGTCGGCGCCGGCGGCGAGGTTCAGCGGCGGTGCTCCGGCGAGATCGTCGGCGTACCGGGTCCAGCAGTAGTGGCTGCACGGCGTCGCGCGGACGGCGTGCCCGACCCCGGGTGCGATGACCGTGGTGAGCACCGTGTTGGCCTGGGTTCCTTCGTCCTCGTCGAACGTGACGATGATCGCGAGCCGGCCGCCCCGGAAGTCCGGACCGTCCATGATCACCGGAAGCCAGGTCCGAAGCCAGTCGTCCGCCACGCCCAGCGGGCAGTCATGCCCGTCGTTGCACAGGTCCGGGGTAACCCAGCCGAGGGTGGGCAGCGTTCCGGCCGCCACGTCGTCGTGCAGCGGACCGGATGACGGGCTGCCGGCCGGCAGGTCGTAGGCCTGGCAGTGGGCGCGTTCGGTGCTGTCGGCGAAGTAGGCCCACGGGTTGTGCCGGACGGCGTACCTGCCGCTGCTGGACAGCGCGCAGGGCGAGGGCATCGACTCGATGTAGGCCCTGGCGGTCCGTCCGGCCGCGATCGCTTGGTCGAAGACGGACGGGCCCGGCAGCGGGTGCGCGGCCGGCGGCGCGTCGTCGGTCACCCCGAACGTCGAGCCGCCGACCAGGCCGAGGTAGTTCGGCAGGGACGGATGCGCCAGGGCGTGGTAGTCGGTGGTGTGCCCGTAGACCGCCGACAGCGAGGCCAGGTACGGCATCTGGGCCAGCGCCGCCTGCTGGCCGTGGTTTTCCTCCACGATGGTGAGCGACTTGGTCGGCCGGCCCGCCCGCGCTGGGGTGGTCGGCCCGCCGGTGCCGCCGGCAGCCGGCGAGCTCGCCGGTGCCGAGGCCGATGCCGAGGCCGCCGGCGGCGAGGTCGGCGCCGTAGCTGCCCGACCGGGGCCGGAACACCCGCCGGCCAGCGCCGCCACGACGACGCCGAGCACGAGCAGGACCGGCCTCACCCGCCCACCGTATGCGCCGACGCCGGACGCGTACCGAGGCCGGTCGTCGACTCGGTCACCGCACCTGCCGGACGCCGCGCAGCAGGGGCGCGGACGGCTACCAGCCAGGCGTCGTGGTCGGTGTGGCGCATACCGATCCTCCGGGCGAACTGGAAGGCGAGGTCGCTGGTCGCCAGGATGTGCTGGACGTCGTCGTCGCCCTTGCGGAACCAGCCGGCCGGTACGCAGCTCTGCACGTTCGGGTGGCCGCCGTACCTCAGGTTGAGGTCGCCCCCGACCACGGTCGGGGAGTAGCCGCCCATTGCCGCCCGCGCGTTGGGAATGGCCGTGTTCGTCAGGTAGCGGCACTGGGCCGCGGCGACTCCGGCGGCGTCGGCGTCCAGGTGCGTGGTGCAGACGTAGTAGCTGCCGATCGCATAGGCGCACAGCCAGACGCGCTGCTCGCTGGAGCTCGCATCCTGGATCGGATAGACGCCGCCGCGCACGTCCAAACCTGCCCAGTTGGCCGGCGCGACGTGACCGATCACCGCAACCCCGTACTGCTGACCGCTCCGGCAGAGGTACGGCGCGTTCCGGCTGCTGTTCCCGGCCGGATAGAACGCCTCGAACACCCGGTCTCCGGGCCAGGTCTGTTCCATCGCCTGGACCAGGCCCCTCCCGCCGTCGCCGCGGCAGAACTCGTTCAGCGTCAGCACATCCGGGCGTTGCGCCCTGACCACGGCTGCCGCTTCCGGGACCGACTGCCCGTTGGCGTAGCAGCGGGCCAACCCGCTGTCGCAGAGGTTGACCTGCAGTATCCCGAACGGGGAGACCCCCGGCACGCCCGCGCCCGGCCGGTGGCCGGGCGCGAGCACGGCGCCGTACCAGACAGCCGCGACATCCGGCGACGACACCCCCGCCGACGCTACGGGTTGCGGGACGGCAGGAGCCAACGCGACGGCGGCCGCGGCCACACCGGTCAGCAGGCGGCCGGCACCCACCCGGCGGATGAGCGGTTCACCCCGAATGGTCGGCACGGGAACCTCCGGACGGCCGCCTGTCGGACGCGGCGGCTCATGGTCGCTCGGCATACCCACGACGATGAGTTCAACCGGGGATCGGCAGTGCCGACACCCTCGCCCAGTATCCGACCGGCGGAGGGACGGTCGGCGGCGCGGCCGTGACATGGCTTCGCGGTCAGCCGGTTCCCGTCGCGTGGGCGGCGACCCGCTGGGTGACGAGTGCGCTCGCCGGCCAGTCCTGGCGGCCCGGGCGGGTGGCCGCGTACATCCGCCGGCGTGGGCCGTCGGTGGGCATGGGCAGGAGCTGCACGCCGTCGCGTGCCGGCAAGGACGCCGGAACCAGCGCGACGCCGAGGTCGGCGGCGACGAAGTCGAGGATGAGCTCCAGGCTGTCGACCTTGTGCGCGATGGCGGGAGTGACGCCGGCCGCCGCGCAGACCCGTTCGACGAGCTCGCCGTCGTCGTCGCCGCGGGAGTTCACCACCCAGGGCAGGCCGGCCACGGAGGCGAGCCGTTGTGGTGAGTCGATCGGCCCGGGAACGGAACGGCTGGTCGGGACCGCGAGCACGAGCGGCGAGGTACACATGAACCGCAGGGCCCCGCCGTCGTCGCGAAACCGCGGGACGAGGCTGTAGTCGTAGACGAATCCCAGGTCGATGCGGTCGTCGGCGAGCAGCCGCATGACCTCGGCCGGCTCCCGCTCCTGCAGCTCGACCCGCAGCCTCGGGTGGGAGACCGCGAGCTGCTGCACGACGGGGACGATGTCGGCCGACAGCGCGCTGGCGTACGCCCCGACCCGAAGCAGGCCGCTGGGCTCGGCGTCGCCGCGAAGCGCGGTCCGCGCCGCCTCGACGGTGGCCAGGATCTGCTCGGCGTACCCGACAAGCCGTCGACCCGCGGCGGTGAGCCGCACGTTGCGGCCGGCCCGTTCGATCAGCTCGACGCCCAGGTCGCGCTGTAGGGCGGCCAGCTGCGCGGAGACGGCCGAGGTCCGGTATCCGGTCGCCTCGGCCACCGCGCGCATCGTGCCCCGCCGGTGCAGCTCGACCAGGGCGCCGAGCAGGCGGGTCTCCATGGGCCTCATCGTCCACGAGTGAT
>WNGE01000554.1_pt1 | contig 48538 bp, 40 predicted proteins | sample 5400651 | NCBI WGS metagenome assembly WNGE01 (sample SAMN13153370, study PRJNA577476) | soil metagenome | isolation source: 60 cm soil or saprolite under grassland replicate 2 | place: USA:California | collected 2016-06-15 | reverse complement strand
CGCACGAGGCCGAGGCCGTGGCGCGTGACGCGATCGCAATCGGTGCCCGGGTCCTGTGGTTCCAGCCCGGTACCGAAACCGATGACGCCGCGCGGCTGGCCGCCGACGCCGGACTGACCGTGGTCACCGGGCGGTGCATGGGAGCCACCCATGGTCAGCTTGGTCTGGGACCGGGCCCGGCCTGGCCTTCGGACCACGGGTAATCAACGGTGTGGGGTCCCCACAGGTTGATCAGCTTTCCAAACGCACGCTTCTGCCGCAAGTCGCGCGATCGTGTACGTGGTAAAAGTGTCTGCGCTGTCCCGGTGCCCTGATCGTTGCGCGAGAGGAGGCGGCGAAAATGGAAGGCGTCAGTGATCTTCGCTGGCCATACTGGTGGGCATGAAACTTGCTGAGGCTCTTGCGCTGCGCGCGGATGCGGCGCGCCGCGCCGAACAACTCCGTGCCCGCATCGCCGCCAGCGCCCGTTATCAGGAGGGTGAGGCGCCTGCCGAGGATGCCGCCGCTCTGCTCACCGAGGCGGGCGAGGTGCTCGGTGAGCTGGAGTCGCTGATCCGGCGGATTAACCGCACGAACGCTGCAACCCCGGTCGAGGGTGGCACGCTGACGGACGCGCTCGCCCGTCGTGACGTGCTCCGGCTGTGGCACGGCGTGGTCACGTCCGCCGCGAACGCCGCGGCCGGGGAGGGGCAGCGTGGGTTCCGGCAGCTGCGGTCTGAGCTGAAGATGATCCCGGCGCTGCCGGTGGCGGAGCTGCGCGGCCAGGCCGACGACCTCGCTCGGCAGCTTCGGGAGGTCGATACTCTCATTCAGCGGACTAACTGGGAGGCCGAGCTGCTGGACTGAGGGCAGGGTGCGGAGCGGGTAGCCGACGTGGAGGCGTGCACAAACCCGGGAGCTGACGGGTAATCCGGCTCACCTCCTGGCGCGCCGAGGGCAGGCGCAGGGGTTCGATTCCCCGGCATACATCGCATGCCCAGCACCTCGCACAGGTGACGGCGCACAGGGCACAGCACACTACCGTGTGCAGATCCACGACGGCGAGGGCGGGAAAGGGGCAAGCCGCACCCTGTTCTTACCTCCCGATGATCGGCGACGACGCCAGTGTCCGGGCGGAACATTGCTTTTCGAGAACGGCGTCATGCCCGCGAAGGGGGCACTCTCTGCCGTGAATCGCGCGTCAGTCGTGTTCGGGCTCGTTTGACTCGGTGGTCAGGTCGAGGAAATCAGTCACGGCGAGCAGGCCGAGGATGGCGCGGACGATGGGTGGTACCTCGCGTCGGGACTCGTCATGAACGATGCGGGGGTCGACCAGGCGTACTCGTTGCCCCCGCATCTCCAGGATGCACCCTTTGCCGGCCACGACGTTCTTGACCCAGTCGCTGTCAGGCCCATAGGTGAGCGCAACGAGGTAACCGCCCGGCACACGGAACACGTTGACCGGGGTCGGTACTGCCGACCTGACCGTCGCCCTTGATGCACGATCACCCCGAAGCCGGGGGGCGCGCCCGGCGACCAGCCCGGTGACGAGGTTGGTCACCACTCGGTTCAGCCGGCCTACGATCTTGGGAATCGCCATTCGCGACACGGCCTTCTGCCTGGAATTGGCCAGACGTCGAAGCGCTGCCATGAGCGCCAACTTCCCGGCACCCGGCACGATCAACGGCGCTGACCCTACGCCTGATCAGACGGCGCGAGCGCCTGCACGAACAAGACTATGGCCGCGAGCGCCACCGAAGGCCGGCCTTGCCACAAACGAGGCCCCGTCATCGCACTACAAGCCGCTACGCGGACCCTGACCACACTACTTCGCTGCCGATAGCGCGTCCCCGGCGCTCGACCCGGCGCACTGTCGTGCCGATGGGCGCACTGTCGTGCCGATGGGCGGACGGCCTTGGGATAGGGAGAACCTGCGGCCGGTTGGTGGCGCGGTCCGCGAAGCGCAGCGGCCTCCTTGCTCCTTGAAGGGACGGTCAACGCGTCACGGCTGGTCCACCGGTGCCAGCGGCGGGCCGACATTCTCCAGCCCGTACTTCGGGTACAGGCCCTCGAGTCGTGCGATGTCGCGTGGGTCGAACTCGGGGATCGAGTCGTCCAGGGCCGGGTGGCCCCCCTCGGCATAGAACCCGACGTGTTCTGCCGGAGTGGATAGCAGCAGCGCGCGGACGGGCGTGTCACCCTCGACCCGGAACGTGTGCGGCCGGTTGCGGGGCAGCCAGATGAATGACCCAGTGGTCGCCTCGAACAGCTGACCGTCGCAGAGGAGGGTCAGCGTACCCTCGAGGAGCCAGAACGCCTCGTCCTCGAGGTGGTGGATGTGCAGCGGCGGGGAGAAGCCGGGCGCGGCGCGCACCTCGACCACGCCGAGCGCGCCGGCGGTGGTCTGCGCCGTCGTCTTGATGGTCATGCGGGTGGCGAGGAACCACACATGCTCGCCATCATCGGGTCCGAGCACGAACGGTTGACTGGCCGGGCGCGTCGGGTGCTGGGTTGTCTGCGACATGAGCGTCACCTTTCCTGCCGGGTTTCTCCAGGCGATGCTGAGCGTTACGCGCCGCACCGTCCCGTCGACAGAGACCGACGTCCCGCACCGCCGGGATTCTCCCGCCATCGGGAACCACAAGTCCTGCTCCGCGTGGCCGAGGTGCTCGGCCACGGTGAGGACCGCCCTTGGCTTCTGCTCATTGACGCAGGCCAGCCGATCGGGGCCCTCGGTAACCCGCCGGGGTCATGGCTGAACGCGTTGCCCCTCTACGCCGAACTCCAGCGAGGCGAGACCGCGCAGGTCGAGGACCACTTGCTGCATGGTGTCCCGGACCTGCGACTCCCGACGCTGCCCGACCGTTACGAAGACCTCGTGCGTCGCCAGCTACCTCTCAAGGACAACGAGATCACGCGGATGCGCAGATTCACGCATCAGTTCACGAGGCTCTGCGAGGACCTGTCAACGCGAGGTGTACCCGAGACGATCCAGCACGACGATCTGCACATGGGGAACCTCAACGCACGCCGCCAGCGACTGCGGATCCTCGACTGGGGAGATAGCTCGATCTCGCATCCCTTCGCATCGCTGGTAGTCACATTCCGCTTCCTTGGGGAGCGGAACCGGATGTCGCCGTCGGATCCTTGGTTTGGCCGGTTGCGTGACGCCTATCTGGAGCCCTGGGGTCCCGGCCTGCGTGACACGTTCGCCCTTGCCATGCTGGTCGGCGCGATCGCGCACGCCGTGGCGTGGCTGCGAGCACTTCAGATCCCGGATCCTCTACCCTGACAGCGACAGCCGCCGGGCGATCGTCATTGGTCCACATAACCAGGCATGATTACCCGGCGGCCGTCCCATACCTGCGCCATGCCGAACAAGATCTCATGGCGCGGTGTCGTACTAGTCCCCTTCGTCGCCATCCATGATCACCAAACCGGCTGGCAGGATGGCGTAGATTTCTTTGGCCTTGGGGTGTGCGTTGTCCGCCATCGCCTCCAGGACGATGACCCTGGTGTTTACCAGGGCGACGCCGGCCTGGGTCAGGCGGCTGACCGTGGCGACCGACGGCTGTGGCTCGAAGCGGCCGCAGGCATCGACGACGACGTAGGAGTCGTAGCCCTCGGCGGCGCTCGCGAGGGCGGGTAGTTGGGCGCAGACGTCAAGACCGGTGCCGGCGATGAGGACCTTGTCACGCCTGGTGCGGCTGATCGCGTTGTGGACCCGGCTGTCCTGCCAGGCGTTGATGAGCGTGCGGTCGATGATCTCGTGGCCGGCGAAGGTCTCGGTCAGCTCCTTCAGCTGGGGTCCGTTCGGCCCGGCGGCGAGGGCGGTGGTCATGACCGCCGGGATCCCGAGCAGCTGGGCGCAGCGGGCCAGGGCAAGGAGGTTGCGCCGCGTTTGGTCTGGCTCGTGGATTCGGCTGAACAGGCCCTCCTGCTGATCCACCAGCAGCAGCACACTGTTTTGTGGGCTGACCGGCTCGAGGCCGGTCGGGACGGTCGCGGTTGGCATTGTTTTCGCCTCGCTCTGCCAGATTCTCATGGGTATGGATGACGGTTGGCTGGCTCTATTGGCACATATCGCGGCCAGGAAGGCCACGCGTGTCGCGTTGTGGCTTCGCGGTTACGGCAGGAAGGTGTATTGCACCGCGGCGAGCTGCCATTCCCGTGGTCGGTGACCCAGACCTGAGTGACCCGGAACCGGCCGGTGATGGTTTCCCCCTTGTAGGTGCATTCGGACTCCATGACGTCGAACCGGATGCCCGCGTTGTCGTACGTGTCCCCGCGTGCGGGCACGAGACGCGTGTGCTCAACCGTCCGGATATCCCCGCAGGCCGCGGTCGAGCGCGTCGAGCGCGCGCTGCGCCCGCGCCCGTACCGACCGGGCGAGGCCGGGCCCGTCCTTGCCGGCGAGCACCCTGGCACGGACGTACTCGACCAGTGCCCGGTGTACGCCCATGATGGCGTTGGCGACCACCCAGGACTCGACGTCGTCCGGCCCGACCGCCCGCTGCTCGGCGATGAGCTGGGCCAGCGTGCGGGTGTAGCGGTCGTACACCTGCCGCTCGCGGGCGAGCAGTGACGGGCTGTCCACAATGATCCGGCTGATGGCGGCGAGCCTGGGACGGGCCTCCGGGTCGCTGGTGCTTAGCAGCCCATGCGTACGCAGGATGAACCCGCCGAACGCGGCCGTGACCGGCTGCCCGGGGGCGCGGTCGCGGATCGCCGCGATCAAGGCGGTCTCGAACTCCTCCAGCTGGCCGTAGACCAGGTCTTCCTTGGTCGGGAAGTAGTTGAACACGGTCGCCTCGGACACGTTGGCCCGCATGGCTACGTCGGCCACCGGCACGTGATCGAAGCCGTGCTCCGCGAAGAGGTCGAACGCCGCCCCCGCGATTGCCTGCCGGGTCTGCTGCTTCTTGCGTTCCCGCAGGCCAGATTGAGTCCGCACGCATCCGAGTGTAACACCATGCTAGAGTGGCAGTAAGTTTAGGGTGACAAGAAGTTCTGAACGAAGGGAGAGACGGATGTGGTACCCGGATCCGCGCTACCGCGGCGATGAGGTCAGCGGAAGGCGGCATCCGCGCGTTCGGCAAGGAGTCCGGGGAGCCAGCGTCGCTGCTGCTGCTGTTTCGCGCCCGGCGCCCCCCGGGAGGGTACTTCGAAGGGCTGGCCGGGCTCGGCGCGCTCACCGACGAAGGGTAGGGCCGAGTTTGTTCGTCCGTCACGACACGTACCGAACCTGACGGGAGGCGCCGCCATGAGTAGCACGTCCGAGCGGCTGGCCGCCCCGCCGCGGGTGGACCGGCGGTGGATGGCCCTGCTGTTCATCTCGCTCGCCCAGTTGATGATCGCGCTCGATGCCACCGTCATGAACATCGCGCTGCCGTCGGCCCAGGCCGATCTGGCGTTTTCCGACGCCGACCGGCAATGGGTGATCACCGCGTACACGCTCGCCTTCGGTGGGCTGCTCCTGCTCGGCGGTCGGGTGGCTGACCTCGCCGGGCGCAAGCGGGCGTTCCTCGTCGGGCTGATCGGCTTCGCCGGGGCGTCCGCATTCGGCGGCGCCGCCACCAACATCGCCGTGCTGACCGCCGCGCGGGCGTTGCAGGGCGCCTTCGCCGCGCTGTTGGCGCCTACCGTGCTGGCCCTGCTGGCGGTCACCTTCACCGCACCCCGCGACCGGGCGAAGGCGTTCGCCATCTTCGGCGCGATCGCCGGGGGCGGCGGCGCGGTGGGTCTCGTGCTCGGCGGCGTGCTCGCCGCCGTCAGCTGGCGCTGGTGCCTGTACGTCAACGTGCCGGTCGCGGTCGTCACGGCGGTCGGTGCCCAGCTGTACCTCGGTGGCGTGCGTCCGGCCGGGCGTACCCGGCTGGACATTCCCGGTGCGCTGCTCGCGACCGGCGGCCTGGTGGCGGTGGTGTACGCCTGTGCCCAGGCGGCCCCGCACGGCTGGAGTTCGGCCCGGGTGATCGGACCGCTGGTGGGTGGTGCCCTCCTGCTCGCGCTGTTCGTGCTGGTGGAGACGCGGGTGGCCAACCCGCTGTTGCCGCTGCGAATCGTGCGCGACCGGGACCGGGCCGGCGCGTACCTGGCGGTCGGGTTCGGGGTCGCCGGGATGCTGGGCATGTTCCTGTTCCTGACCTACTACCTCCAGGTTGTCCGCGGTTACCAGCCGGTGCGCGCCGGTCTGGCGTTCCTTCCGCTGTCGGGCGCGGTGCTGCTCGGCGCGCAGGTCGTGTCCGGCCGCCTGCTGCCGGTCGTCCGGCCGCGGGTTCTGGTCGTCCCGGGCCTGCTCGCCGCCGGCCTGGCCATGCTGCTGCTGACGACGCTGGACAGCCGGTCCGGGTACGCGACCCGGGTGCTGCCCGCCGAGATCGTCCTCGGCCTCGGGCTCGGCTGCATCTTCGTGCCCGCGATGAACGTGGCCACCCAGCGGGTCGACCCGCGCGACGGCGGCGTGGCGGCGGCCGTCGTCAACACCTCACAGCAGATCGGCGGCTCGCTGGGAGTGGCGCTGCTCAACACCGCGGCCGCGACCGCGACGGCCGGCTACCTGCACGCCCACGGGGGTGGCCGGCAGGTGCATACCGACGCGCTCATCCACGGGTACGCCGTCGCCGCCGGTTGGGCGGCGGCCATCCTGCTCACCGGCGCGCTGCTCGCCGCCGTGCTTATCACCGCCCCGGCGCCGGAAGCCCGCGGCCGTCAGGCCGTCGGGTCCGAGGCCCACGGGCGGAACACCGATCTATCGAATGGAGGCTGACATGAGTGACCTGAACGGCAAGGTTGCGCTGGTGACCGGCAGCTCGCGCGGCATCGGCGCGGGCATCGCCAAAGAGTTCGCCCGGCACGGCGCCAAGGTGGTGGTGCACGGCCGGGACACCGCGGCGATGTCCGCGGTCCGCGCCGAGATCGAGCAGGCCGGCGGGCAGGCCATCCAAGTCGCCGCCGACGTCACGAGTTTCGCCGAGATCGAGGACATGCGGGGCAAGGTCGAGCGCGCGTTCGGGCCTATCGATGTCCTCGTGGCGAACGCGGGCGGCACCCCGATCAAGCCATCGCCGCTGGAGGAGATCAGCGAGGACGGCTGGCACGCCTCGGTCGACGCCAACCTCACCGCGACGTTCCTGACCATCAAGAGCGTCCTGCCCGGCATGAAGGAGCGCGGCTCCGGCGCCATCATCACGATCTCGTCCGCCGCGGCGCGCCGGCCGCATCCCGGGTCACCCATCGCCTACGCGGCCGCCAAGGCCGGCATCGAACTGCTGACCAAGGACGTCGCCGCGCAGGCCGGCCCGTACGGGATCCGCGCCAACTGCATCGCGCCGGAGGGGATCCGCACCGAGCAGAACGCGGACCTCCTCCCGACCGCGGTGCTGGAGCAGCTGATCGAGCAGCACCCGCTGCGCCGGCTCGGTACCCCGGAAGACATCGCCCGCGCGGCGGTCTTCCTCGCCTCGGCCGACTCGTCCTGGATCACCGGCATCGTGGTTGATATCGCCGGTGGTGCGGTGCTCGTCTGAGCCGAGACCCGAGCAAGGAGAGCGACGGCAAGGCGGGCCCAAAGGCCAGCGAACCCTGACCGCCCCGGGACGGGCCCACGGCCGCCCGATCCGCCGTCGGAAGTCGCCGACTTGACCACCGCCAGGGGTCCGACGGCGGCCGATCGTGGGCGGTTTGATCAACGAGTATTCGCAGGCACCGTAGCCGAACCGAGTTTACAAGCCCGACAGGCGTACCCGTAGACGCGGTACATCGACGAGCAGCACATCGCGGCTGTCAATCTCGTTCGCCACGCCGGCCGGAGTTAGGTCCTCGATTCCGGCCTCGCCGCGGTCACCAGCTGGTTACCGCGGGGGGTAGAGCGAGTAGTCGGGGAAGTTGCCGTACAGCCGCTCAGCGGGCCCATCGGGCCCGTGGGTGACGGCGTGGACGAGGAGGTCCCCGCCGACGAATGCGCCTTTCCACGATGCGCCGATGCCGCCGAAGACCTCGTCGCGATCTCCTCTGCTACGTGGTTTGTTGACGCCGATCTTGAACGCTTGCAGCTCCTCGGTGATCTGGGCGGCGAAATCGGGATCGTCGGTGGCTATGCTCGCCACCAGCGAACCGTTGCTCACATTCATGGCGGCGAGCAGCTCGGCTGGTGTGTCGACGATCACCACCGAATCGAGCGGCCCGAACGGTTCGGCGTGGTGCAACGACCAGGCGGGCGGTGGCTGCAGCACACAGGCTGGTGCGCTGTACGCGGACAGGTCCTGCCCCTCGACGAACCTCCCGGTGCCCAGGGATGGGCTGTGCAGGGGAATGCCGCCGCCCTTGAGCGCCTCACTCCACTGGTCGGCCAACTCGGTGGCCTTGGCCCCGGAGATCACGGGGCCGAAGTCGAGGTCGGGGAGCGGGTCGTCCGGTGCCGCGACGGCCAGCGGATGCCCGAACCGGATCGATCGCAGGACCGGCAGGTAGGCCCCGAGGAACTCCGGGAAGAGCCGGCGCTGGACGACGTAGCGGGGATAGGCGGTGCAGCGCTGCTTCGCGTATTCGAATCCCTTGCGCGCATGCTGCGCCAGCAGTTCCCACTGGGAAAAATCCCAGATTCCCCAGGCGTTGAGACCTTCCTGTTCGAGCATGTGGCGCCGGCGTGTGTCGGCCAGGGACACCGCGGCTTTACGCCCGGTCGAACGGCCACCGACGAAAGCCAGCGCGCCGATGCCGGCGCCGCGGATCAGCGCGTTCCCGAGAACGCTGCCGTGGCCGGAGATCAGCGTGACGGGTAGCTGGGCGCGACGCATGAGCGCATGGGCCAAGGTCAGGCAGTGAAAGCCGCCCTGGCTCGGTGTCTTCGCAATCACGGCATTGCCGGCCAGCGCCTGGACCAGTTCGGCGTGCACCTGCACGCTCATCGGATAGTTCCAGCTAGCGATATTGGACACCGGTCCCGGCAGCGGCCGGCGCTCGTCCGGCGTGCCGAGAGCAAGCTGTCGCTCGATCTCACCGACGTACCACCGTGCGCCGTCCAGGGCGCGATCGACGTCGGCGCACGCCAACCGCCACGGCTTGCCGATCTCCCAGACCAACAGCATCGCTAACAGGTCACGGTGGCGAGTCATGTCGTCCACCGCAATGGTCACGCGGTTACGGCGCTCATCAAGATCGACCTCGCTCCACGCCTTGTGATCGACGGCCGCGTCAGCGACTGCGGCCGCTGCTTGGTCGACGTCGATCTGCGGCGGCCCGGGAATCGGTGAGCCATCAACCGGCGTGACGTGGTCACCGGGCCTGCCTACCCGGCGCCATTCGCCGCCGATCAAGTTGAGTAACCTGTCGGAGTCGAAGGCCTCCGGCGCTATCTGGGCGCATCGCCGATACGTCTCCGACCAGGACGCGCCCGGCTTCGGCTGCAGACTCATCGCTGTCTCCTCCATCCACCATCCCGAATGTCGGGCAGCTAGGTCGCCCGTATCCCGCGGGCTGCGTCGGACCAAAGGGGCGCTCTGGAGCGGATGACTACCAGGGCCAGCGTGATGAACCGGACGGGCAACAGTTGACCGATGGCGGCCATGGCCGCGACCGGTCTTGGACGCGCAGGATCGAGCGCGCCCCCGACAACCAGCGGCATGCGACCGATCGTGCCCGGGTTGCCCCGGGCCATGCGGGTGCCGTGCCACTCAGTGGAACGTCAGCCAGCCGCGGTGCGCCGCAGGTACCGGGAACGCATGGCCTGGGACGCGCGTCCTCGTCACTTTCGGGTCTGGTCGAGGTCGAGGGCGACTCCTACGCTAAGAGCGCAGCGTTCTGTGACGGCACGGATAGCCCAAGAGACGCGACTTGCCACCCAGCACTGGGGGCTTCATGGAGACGCCGACGCCGGCGCCGGCAAGCATTGAGGTGCGCCCATTCTTGCTCGCCGGTCGACGAACGCTGGGGCGTGAGACCATGGAGATCCGTTCGCCGTACGACGGTCGACCGGTCGCCAGGGTTGGGATTCCGACCCCACAGCAGATCGTGGAGGCCGTGGAGGCCGCTAGCGATGCCCGTGCTCCACTTGGGGCCTTCGCGCCCGAGAAGCGCGCGCACGTCCTCAATCATGCAGCCGTGCGGCTCCGTGACGGGGCGGAGCAGATCCCGAAGCTGATCACGGGGCAGCAGGGTCTGCCGATCCGGGTTTCGCGGGGGGTTGTCGCCCGTGCCGCGGCGGTCCTGCAGTGGGCTGCGGAAGAGACGTTGAGCTGGCATGACCGGTCGGCGATGGCGGACAGTTCCGCCGTGGTGGCGAGCCCGCGCAGCGCCGTGATCGCCGTCGGCGGGCATGTGACGCCGGTCAACCTTCAAGCCGGTCTGCTGGGGGCCGCCCTTGGCGTGGGAGCGCCGATCGTTTTGGTTCCCTCGCCGGTGGCCCCCGGGGCTCCGCTGGTGCTCGCGGAGATCTTGGCTGAGACGGATCTGCCACCGGGGTCGCTGTCGGTGTTGCCGCTGCCACCGGAGCGGTCTGACGCTCTCGTCATGAACCGGCGGTTTCCGGTGGTGGTCTACGCGGGGCCCGCCGCGACCGGCTGGGCGTTCAAGGAGGAACTACTGCGCAAGCGGCTCGTCGTCGAATCCGGCGGATACCCGGTGGTGCTGGTCATGGCCGATGCCGATGTGCGCGCCGCCGCCCGAAACGTCGCCGTGTACATGGGCTACCAGGCCGGGCACTCAGGTATCGGGGTCCAACGGGTGCTCGCGCACAACATGGTCTACGACCGGTTCCTCGACGCCCTCGTCGACGCTGCGGGTGATCTGGTCACGGGCAATCCATTCGACGAGTCCACGGATCTCGGCCCGGTCTGTGGCGAGCGGATCGCCGAGGCCCTCGACGGGTGGATCTCCGACGCGGTCGTTGCAGGCGCGCGCCTGCTGGCCGGGGGGACGCGACGACGAAACGCGTTCGCGCCCACGGTGCTCGTCGACGTGCCGGAGGAACAATTCGCCGGCGACGACATCGTGTCAGGTCCGGCTGTCGCGGTGTCGCGCTTCGGCTGGCTACACGAGGCGGCCGCGGTCGTCGCGGCGATGCCGGAGCGGCTCAACGCCGGCGTGTTCACCCACGATGCCGCGCTTGCCCGCCGGGCGTTCGAGGCGCTCCCGGTCGGGGCCGTCACGGTGGGCGCGGTGCCGGCGTTCCGTCTCGACCCGGTGCCCGACGGGGCGGCCCACGGCGACGTGGTCCGCGCCGGACTGCGGCGGCTCATGCGCGAGATGACATACGAGCGAGTGTTCGTCAGCGAGTGAGGAGGGCTTCACCCGCGTCGAGCCGATCGGTGACCCAGTCGAGCGGCCATCGGGGGATCCGGACTCAAGGGGCTTTGCCGCCTTCCAGACCAGTGTCAGGTCGGCAACCTCGGCCTGGCCCCGACGGTCATCCTCGACTCGCTACAATGCGTGCGTTTCCGCACGTCACTGACCAGACTCGTGGACTCACCGCTACATCAACTGTTGAACCCGGGTGCTAGACATCTGCGGCTTCCGGTGCCTCGCCCATAGGTGGACACAGATCTATCACGTCCCGGACGATCGGCGCCTGCACGGCACCTCACCGGGATAGATTGCAGCGAGCGGTTCGACGTCGACAGGGGAGTCCGTGGAGTACGGGCTAGGTGTCGATCTTGGCACCACGTATACCGCGGCCGCGGTGCGGGTGAACGGCCGCGTCGAGGTGGTGCACCTGGGCAGTCGACGTGCCGAGATCCCGTCCCTGGTCTTCATCGGCGCCGACGGGACCGTACTCATCGGGGAGCCCGCCGAACGGCGTGGCGCCGCTGAACCGGCCAGGCTGGCGCGGGAGTTCAAGCGACGTGTCGGCGATCCGGTGTCGATGCTGATAGGCGGGGAGCCGTACTCCGCGCACGCGCTGATGGCCCGGTTGCTCGAACAGGTCCAGCAAACGGTGGCGCAGCGGCTCGACGCGACGCCCACCGTGACGACGGTGACGCATCCGGCAAACTGGGGACCGTACAAGCGCGAGCTCCTCGGTCAGGCGGTCCGGCTGGCCGAGCTGGAAAACGTGGTCCTCCGATCGGAGCCGGAAGCGGCGGCAATACAATACGCGGCCGGCGAGCGCCTTCGCCCGGACGAGCTCGTGGCGGTGTACGACCTCGGCGGCGGCACGTTTGACGCTGCTGTGCTGCGTAAGACCACGACCGGCTTCGAGGTGCTCGGTAGTCCTGAAGGCATCGAGCAACTGGGCGGCATCGACTTTGACGAGGCCGTCTTCGGTCACGTCATGGCCACCCTCGGATCCGCCGCCGGCCAGCTCGACGTCGACGACGAGGAGATGACCGCGGCGCTGACCCGGCTGCGGCGCGACTGTGTCGAAGCCAAGGAAGCGCTGTCATACGACACCGAGACCATGATCCCCGTCGCGCTGCCAGGTCTGCACACCCGGGTTCGACTCAACCGGTCCGAGTTCGAGGCGATGATCGCGTCCCCACTCGCCGACACGGTTGCCGCGATGCGCCGGGCTCTGCGGTCCGCGGCCGTCGTGCCCGCGGACCTGAAGGCTGTGCTGCTCGCCGGCGGATCGTCGCGCATTCCACTGGTCGGTCAACTCATCGCCGCGGAGCTTGACCGTCCAATTGTGCTCGACGCCCATCCCGAACACAGCATCGCTCTGGGCGCCGCCCTGGCCGCCGTCCCCGTCGCGGCTGGCGCACCTACGGGTGTCGCTCCCGGCACGGCGCCTGCCACGCCCACAGAATCATCGAGCGCCACAGTCCCCGCCGACGCCGCGGCCGGACCTCCGGCCGAACGGAAGTCGCGCCGGCCGCGCGCGGCCACCCGCCCGTCCCGCCGGACCGTCGCGTCCCGGTTGGGCCCACGTACACGCTGGGTCCTCGTCGCCGCCGCCGTCGTCGCCCTCGGGACGACGTTGGCCATCGTGCGACCATGGTCGAAAGCCGGCGACAGCGGCCGCGCGCCGGCCGCGGCGGTCAGTTCGGCTCGTTCGCCCAGCTCGGCCCCCGCCTGCGGCTTCGCGGACGAGTTCGATGGCGGCACCGTCGATACGGCGTGGGAGAAGGTGCAGCCTGTCGGAGGCTTCGTCGTCGCCGGTGGATCGGTCGAAATCAACGCGCCGGACGGCTCGGACATCTACGAGACCGAACTGCGGGCGCCGATGTTGTTGCGAGTGCCGTCCGGCGACTTCGTGCTGGAAACCGAGGTCATCGTCAACCCCGGACTCTTCTATCAGGGTGCGGGACTCGTGCTGTGGAACGGCTCGCTGAACTATGTGCGGCTGGAACGCGGCTTTGGTGACGTGGGTGTGATCATCTTCGAGTACCGGAATGGTGGGTCGCACATCAAGGTCAACCCGCCGGACAGCCGGAGCCCGAAGGTGATCCGCACGGCGGCGACGCGGGTGCGTCTTCAGCTGAGCAAGACAGCCACCACGGTTTCTGCCCGGTGGCGGACCGACGAAGACCCCGGCTGGCGAGAAATCGGCGCGATCGACATCGCGTTGCCCAATTACACGAAGGCCGGCGTTGCCGTGCTCAACCGGGCTCAGAGTGGAGCCAAGCCAGCACCCTTTACGGCTCGCTTCGAGTACGTCCGCGTGACCTGCTGACGGCGGTTGCGAAGCCGATCATCCCGGCAGCGCGATCGCGTCGCCTGTCACAGTGACGGCGACCGGAGGCAGCGGCTTCGGCGCCGGTCCGGCTGCCACGGAGCCGTCGGCCACCCGGTACCTGCTTCCGTGGCAGGGGCAGTTGATGGTCCCGCCTTTGACCTCGTCGACGGAGCAGCCTGCGTGGGTACACGTCGTCGAGAACGCTTTGATCGTGCCCTGCTGTGGTTGGGTGATGACGACCTTCCGGTCGGCGAAGATCTTGCCGCCACCGACGGGGATGTCGCTGACCTTCGCCAACGGGGGCGCGGCCGCGGCCGCCGAGCCGGGGCTGGCGGCGGCCGCCGAGCCGGGGCTGGCGGCGGGTGCGTTGGTCGTGGGCGCCGGCGCGGTGTCTCCCGACGACCCGCCGTAGGTGGAGCACCCACCGAGCGCCGCCGCGCAGGCCGCCCCGCACGTGCCGGCGAGCAACATCCGCCGCGACGGACCGGCCGCCGCCCCGCCGTCCACTGGTTGCGTGTCGCGCACCGCGGCCCCCCTACAGCTTCACACCGGACGTCGTGAAGAACCACAGCGCCGACGTCAGCCAGAGCCCGATCAGCAGGGCGAAGACCAGCCCGCCGGCCAGGGGCAGCATCCACCCGGCGATCCCTCTTCTCGTCAACAGCAGCATCTTCATCGTGAACGCGCCGAAGAACAGGCATCCGAGCAGCGAGTGGGCGGCGACGCGGAGGTCGTAGCTCTGGAATCCCAGCGCGTACAGGCAGTGCACGGCGACGGGTACCGACAGCAGGAACGCGGTCCGACCGGACCAGCGGTGCGCGGGGCCGATCCAGGTCGGTGCCGGCGCGGGCGGCAGTTTGCCGTACATCACCAGCGCCGACAGCAGTTGCAGCACGGCGAAGAACGCGGCGGCCGAGGCCAGCCACACCTTCACCGTCAGCGGACTGGAGAAGCCGGCAACGTTCACCGCGATCCCGGTCGGGCTGTGGACGCGGCCGTACACGCCGAGGGTCACCGATACGATGGCGCCGATCGTGAGCGGCACGAACAGTTTCGCCGTGGCTCCCACCCGGGGCGGCAGCGTCGACATGGTCGGGTCGGCGGTCATCGGGGTCTCCTGTCGCATCGCGGTCAGAAGCCGCTGCCGGTTGTGCCGTTGATCGGCGTGGCGGTCACCTGGGTGCCGTTGACGACGGTGCCGCCGGTCGACGTGTTGATCGGCGGTGCCGGCGCCGGCGTGCCCGCGGTGTTGAGGACGCCCACCTGCGTGCCGTCGGCCAGCACGATCCAACCACCGACGATCTTCGCGTTCGCGACGTTGGCGGCGGCCCGATACAGCCCGGAGGGCGGCACCGCCACCGGCACCTCGAAGGCCCACTGCTTGCCGGTGGCCGCCACGGACCCGGCGGCCTTGCCGCCGTCGTAGTTGCCGCTCAGGCTCGCGCCGTCGGAGCCGGTCATGGTCAGCTGCCCGGCGGAGGCCGTGCCCTGCAGCCAGGCCTCGGCCTGCCGGCCGTCACACACGTAGGCGATCGCCGAGCCGTCGCGCACCGCGATCGCAATCGTCGCCGCGGCACCGTTCACACGGCCGGCGTACGTAGCTCTGCTTTGATCCGCAGGTGCGGCGGTCGTGGGAGGCGCGGCGGGCGCCGTCGACGGCGCGGCGGCCGACGTTGGAGCGGGCGGCGTCGCCGGAGTGGCCCGCGCCTTCTGGCGCGCGGCCTCCTCGCTGGTCGCGTGCATGCTCAAGGCGATCAGGACGATCGCGGTCGCGAGGCCGACCAGCAGGGTCAGCAGCGGACTTTTCCCCTTCATCCGCACGCTCCTCGGCCCGGGAACAAACACTGCCACGGTACTGGTGGCGGCCCCCCGTGTCTGTAGACAGCACGACAGGCCTGCCCGACCACTAGTCATGGATACTCCGGCGGGGGGATCCTGACGCCATGGGGTTGACGCGGTCACGCTCGGCGACGCAGGTGGCGCCGGCGGCCTCGGGGGGTACTCGTGCGGCGTCGGCTGGGAGCCACGGACAGTGACCCGCCGCGCCGTCGCCAACGCCTCGGTCGCTCGTACTCTCGCCGACATCGACCGGGTACGGACCCTGGCGCGCGACGCGGACCGGCCGGATCTTGCCGAACGTCTCGACCGCTCCCGGGCCCGGCTGGTCGCCGACGACGTGCCGGTCGCGGTTGTGGGGGAGTTCAAGCAGGGCAAGAGCACCCTGGTGAACGCGCTTCTGCGCACCGAGGTCTGCCCGGTGGACGCCGACATCGTGACCGCGGTGCCGACGATCGTGTGCTACGGCGTGCCACCCACCGTCGTGGCGCATCTGGCCGCCGATGTGACCCCGTCGGAGATCAACGTGCCGTTCGAACGGCTGCGGGAGTACGTCAGCGAGCGGTCCGGCACTGGAAGCCCACCGCGGACCGTCGAGGTACGGCTGGATCGGCGCCTGTTGCGCAGCGGCCTCACGTTCATCGACACCCCCGGTGTCGGCGGACTGGACTCGGCGCAGGGCAACGCCACTCTCGGAGCGTTGCCGATGGCGCAGGCCGCGCTCTTCGTCACCGACGCCGCACAGGAGCTGACCGCCCCCGAGTTGGACTTCCTCGTGCGTACCGTCGAACGCTGTTCCACCGTGGTCTGCGTCGTCACGAAGATCGACCTGCACGAGGAGTGGCGGCGCATCGTCGAGCTGGACCGGGGCCACCTCGCACGCGCGGGCCTGTCGCTCCCCGTGGTGGCGGTCTCGTCCTTCCTGCGCTTGCGGGCGGGCGCGCGGGACAGCACCGCGCTCAACGACGAGTCGGGTTTTCCCGGGCTGCTTGAGATCCTGCGCCGCGACGTCCTCGACGGCGCTGACGCCGCCGCCGTCCGCGTGGCCAGCCAGGACGTCGCGTTCGTGCTCGCCCAGCTACGCGACCAGGTCGGCGCGGTGCGGGCGGCGGCGCGTAACCCGGAGGTAGGTGGCGCGCTGGTCGAGTCGCTGGCGGAGAAGGCGCGCCGCAGCCAGGAGCTGGCCAGCAGCGCGGCGTCGTGGCAGCGGGTGCTCAGCGACGGGATCCAGGATCTCAGTACCGATATCGACCACGACCTGCGGACGCGGCTGCGCGGCATGGTGCGCCGCGGTGAGGCGCTGCTCGACGCCGGCGATCCGAAGGACACCTGGCGCGACTTCGAGGCGTGGGCGTCCCGGGAGGCGACGTCCGCCGCGGTCGACAACATGTTCGCCCTCGTCACGCGTACTGAACAGCTCGCCCGCGAGGTCGCCGAGCGCTTCGGCCTGGAGTACGACAGCCTGGATCTCGACCTTCCCGCGCCCGCCGCCTCACTGGCCCGGGTCGACGGTCTCGACGTGCGGTTCGACCGGTCGTCCATGCGGCAGTTTCTCGGTGCCTTCACCGCGGCCCGGCTGGCCTACGGCGGTCTCGCCATGTTCGGTGCGGTCGGCACCCTCGTCGGGTTGCCGCTCTCGACGCTCGTTGTCCCGATCGCGGCCCCGGTCGGTGTCGCGGTCGGTCTGACGGTCGGACGCAAGCTGATCCGCGACGAGCGCCAGCGCCAGGTGGAGTACCGGCGGCAACAGGCCAAACAGGAGCTACGACGCTACGTCGACGAGGTGACGTTCGTCGTGGGCAAGGATTCGCGGGACGCGGTGCGGCACGTCCAGCGATTCCTCCGCGATGAGTTCACCGGCCGAGCGGCGCTGGCCGAACGGTCCTCGGTGCGGGCGCTGGATGCCGTCCGCGAGACCGTACAGATCCCGGAGCCGCAGCGGGCGCGGCGGGCCGAGGAGCTCGACGCGCGGTGGCGCGACCTCGATCGAGCGGCGGAACGCGTCACCGCCAACGCCGCCGCCCAGCCCATGTTGCGGCAACCATGACCGGTCAGCTACTCGACCGGGTACGCGGTCTTCTGCTCCGCGCGCGGCGCGAGATTGCCGACGGCGCGGCGCACGACCGGCTGGCCGGCGCCCTGGCACGCCTCGACGAACCGCTCCGGGTCGCCATCGCGGGCAAGATCAAGGCTGGCAAGTCGACGCTGCTCAACGCCATGGTCGGCGAGGAGCTCGCCCCCACCGACGCGGGGGAGTGCACCCGCATCGTGACCTGGTACCGCGACGGTCCCGCGTACCGGGTGGTCGTGCATCTCGCCGACGGCCGGTCGGAGCGGCGCCCCTTCGCCCGCCGGTCCGGCGCGATCCGGATCGACCTGGGCCGACCGGCCGAGGAGGTGGAGCACCTGGAGGTGGAGGTACCCAGTCGCCGGCTCCGCGCGCATACGCTGATCGACACGCCCGGCATCGCCTCGCTGTCGACCGACGTCTCGCTGCGCACGCTGGCGTTCCTGGAAGCCGACGAGGACCGGCCGGCCGAAGCCGACGCCGTCGTATACCTGCTCCGCCACATGCACGGCAGCGACCTGCGGTTCCTGGAGGCGTTCCACGGCGACGAGCTGGTGCAGGGCTCGCCGATCAACGCGGTGGGAGTCCTGTCGCGCGCCGACGAGATCGGCGGCTGCCGGCCGGACGCGATGGAGGCCGCCGGTCGGGTCGCGGCGCGCTACCAGGCCGACGAGCGACTCCGCCGGCTGTGCCCGATCGTCGTGCCGGTCGCCGGGCTTCTCGGCGCGGCCGGAGCGACGCTGCGGGAGGAGGAGTACCGGTCACTGGCCACGATCGCCACCGCCCCGACCGGGGACGTCGTGGCGCTGCTGCTGACCGCCGACCGGTTCAGCCAGGCGCCCACCGCCATCGGGGTGGACGTGCCGGCGCGGCGGCGGGTACTGGCCCGGATGGGACTCTTCGGGGTGCGGTTGGGGGTCCAGCTCATCCGCGAGCACACCGTCAACAACGCGGAGGAGCTGGCCCGGGAGCTGACCGCGCGGAGTGGCCTGGTACGCCTGCACGAGGTGCTCGACGCGCAGTTCACCGGACGCAGCCGCGTTTTGAAGGCGCGCTCGGCACTGGCCGCGTTGGACGCCGCCATCCGCTCGGGGCGGGATCCGGCCGCGGCCGCCCTCGCCTCAGAGGCCGAGGAGATCCGGGCCAGCGCCCACGAGTTCGTCGAGGTACGCCTGCTGCACCTGCTGCGCTCCGGCCGGTTGCGCGGGCGGCCTGAACAGCTCGCCGAGATGGAGCGGCTGCTGGGCGGGTCGGGCGCCGAACCCGCGCTGCGCCTTGGGCTGCCACTCGACGCCGGTACAGATGCACTGACGTCCGCGGCCCGGGAGGCGCTGGGGCGTTGGCAGCGGGTGGCGGAGCATCCGCTGTCCACACGGGAGCTGCGGACGGCGGCTCGCGCGACGGCCCGCAGCTGTGAGGGCATCCTTGCCGCGGTAGCGTAGGCGCCGCAGCCGTGTGGCGCGGTCGGCAGGTTCAGTCAGGGCCGGAGGGACGGCGGTGGCGTCGTCTTCGGGGGGCTGCTTGTCTTCGGCGACGAGGTTGTCGGCTGCACCGCCTTCGCCACCGTCATCGTGACGCGGCTGCCGGAGCTCACCAGCGTGCCCGCGCCCGGACTGGTCCCCACGACCGTGCCCGCCGGCCGGCTGTTGTCCGGCCGCGTCGTGACCTGGACGGTGAGGCCGGCGTTGGTGAGGGTGTCTCTGGCCCGCTGCTCGCTCAGGCCGACGACGTTGGGCACCCGGACGTTCACGACTGGCGGCTGCTGCTGGGTTCGGGTCGGCTGTGGCACGAATGTCTCCGCAATGACGGTCGGCGACAGGCTGGGAGAAGGAGTCGGCGTCGGTGTCGCCGCGGTCGAAGCCTTCGAGGGTGTCGCCGGTCCATGATTCGACTCGCTTGCGGAAGCATTCAGGACGAACCACAATCCGGTACCCGCAAGGGCCGCCACCAGCACCGTCAGCCCGACGCTCAGGCGTCGCGGTGACTGTTTCATCCACACCACGAGCGAGCGGCGCCGCGCCGGCTCCGGTGCCCCTGTCAAGGCGAGCGCCGGTTCCGGCTCCGCCGGTGCCGCTTCCGCTTCCTGTTCTGCTTCCGCTTCCGCCTCCGGTTCCGCTTCCGGGACAGCCACCGGAACCGGTACTCGTGCCGTCGCCGTGACCCGTGCCGGTGCCGGTGCCGTGCTGAGCGCGGCGCCGAGGGCAATGCTGTGCTCAGGGTGCGGGTCGAGCAGTACCGGCCGGTCCAGCTCGGCGGAGAGCAGCTGACCGACAAGCGGAATGCGCGACGAGCCGCCGGCCAGCAGTACGGATTTCAGGTCTTCCGGGGCGACCTGGGCGGAGCGCAACGCCCGCTGCGTGGCCGCCACGGTATCCGCCAGCGTGGGTGCGATCATCGCCTCGAACTCGGAACGGTTGAGGCGTACCCGGGTGTGCCGGCCGGGCAGCGCGACCGGGATCATCACGTCGGTGTCGAACGACAGCGCCTCCTTCGCGGCGACGCAGTCGCGGCGCAGCCGCGCCAGCGCTTCGGTGACCGCGTCGTCGTTCGGGTCGAGCTGTCCCAGGGCATCGCCGAGATTGCCGATGACGTGGCTGAAGACCGCCTCGTCGAAGTCGATGCCGCCCAGTTGCTCGATGCCGTCCGGCTCACCCAGCACCTCGAACCCGGTGGCGGTCTTGCGCAGCACCGCGGCGTCGAACGTGCCCCCGCCGAGATCGTAGACGGCGACGATCTCCTCGGTCTGGACCCGTTCGCTCGCGGCATACTGCATCGCCGCTGCTTCGGGCTCCGGCTTGGGCATGGCGCCGTCGATCCCGGCGAGGCGGATCGCCTGGGTGAGCAGCTCCCGCTTGTACGGGCCCCAGTTCGCAGGATGCGTCACGGTGATCGAGGCCGGCGGTTCTTCCTGCAGGCGGCTGACGGTGTCGACGACGTACCGGAACACGCGGGCCATCAACGCGTGCGCTGAGTACGGCGCGCCGCCCACCAGAATCGCCACCGGATCGCCGACGCGCCGCTTGAACTCCCGCGCCAGGCGGCCGGGCTCGGCGGCCCCGCGCCGCTCGGCGGCGTCCCCGACGAGGACCTCACCGTCGTCGCGGACGAACACCAACGACGGGATCTCCGCGCGGGACACACCCAGCCGGACGACCTCGACGCGACTGCCCGTGCGCACCGCGGCCGCCGTGAACGTCGTTCCGACGTCGATTCCCAGCCCGTACTCCACGGGACACCTCCTACGGCACCGCGTTGCACTTGGGCGCGATCGCGCGATACCGGTCGCAGAATTGCCGGGCCTCGTCGATCGACGCGAAACCGTCGTGCAGCAGCACCCAGAGTCCGCCCCCGGTGTCGGGGATGCTGTCGGTTGTCGTGCTGTCGACCAGCCGGACCGGCATTCCGTCCTGCTTCAACCGAGCCATGGTGGCTTCGGCGGCGCCGCGCCCGTTCGGACCCTCTTGCCGTGGGAAGACGGCGATCAGCGCGTATGGCTTGCGGACGTCGGCGGCCGACGCCGACGTCGCCGCGGAAGTCGGGTTCGCCCCGCCTTGCAGCCGGGTAGCCAATCGCCACCACACGGCGCCCGCGAGCGCCAGGATGACCAGTACTGCCAGCAGCGTCGTCACGGCTCGCCTGCTGACCTGCGGCCCCGCCGTAACGCTGTCGTCGACGGTGACCAGTGGTGTCGGGTTTTCCGCCGCGGCGTCGCGACCGGACACCGACACGGTGTACCTCGTCTGTGATCCCATGAACCGTCCGCGCGGGCGCACGTCGACCTGCGCGCTCGCGGTCGCGCCCCGTGGCACGTCGAGGACCGCGGGCTCGATGTGTACTTGCGCACGTGGCGGATCGACGCGGGCGTCGAGGGTCAGCGTCAGCGGCGTGTGGCCGTGGTTGGTCACGGTCAGCCGGAGCCTGGCGTCGGATTCGCGGGTGAGCGACGCGGTCAGACGCTTCGCCACCTCGATCGTGAGCAGGCCGATCCCGCGGCCGGCGACCACCCCGTACCGGAGATCTTCGGCCTGCACGGTGAACGGCTGCAGAGCCGATGTCGACGGCGCGTCGTCGGGTGGCCGGAACACGATGTCCGACTCCGCGCGGTCACCGGCCGCGAGATCCAACACCGGTGGTTCCGCCTGCGACCACGCGGCTGCCCGACTCCGGGCGACGGACAGCCGCACCGACAGGGGTGCACTGGACACGTTGCACACCTCGATGTGGATCCTGGTCTCGTCGCCTGGCGTCAGGACGACCGGGGTCGGAGGTACCGAGATCTCGACGTCCATCCGCGGCTCCCTCCTCCGCGTCGGCGCCCCGTCAGTTGGTCGGCGTGATGTGCTGGTCGTCCAACCGCAGCGGGTCGTCCAGGCGGAGCGGATCGGCCGCGGGATGCAGCGGCGTCGAGTGCGGGTCGAGGGGATTGGCGTGCGAATGCACCTCGAGGCCGTCGACGAAACCGTCAGCGTCGGTGTCAGCGTTGCTGGGATCGGTGTGAAGGGCGCGTTCGAGGTCGTCGTCAAGCCCATCTGCGTCGGTGTCGACCCAGCTGGCCGCGAAGCTGCCGTCGAGGTGCCCGTCGGCGTCGGTGTCGGGTGATGTCGGGTCCAGCCCGCGGGCCAGCTCGAACGCGTCGTCGAGCTGGTCGTTGTCGGTGTCGCTTTTGAGCGGGTCGGTGTGTGAGGTGACCAGCTCGTACCCGTCGGGCAGGTTGTCGCCGTCGGTGTCGGCACGGGTCGGGTCGAGGCCGAGCTGCTGTTCCATCGCGTCGGTGAGGCCGTCGTGGTCGCTGTCCGGGCCACCGAGCGCGGGAAGCGGCGTGGTGGCCTCCTCCGCCGTGGGCGGGACCGGCACGGCCGTGCCGTCGGAGATGCCGGGGATGAGCGCCGCGAACGTGAACCGGTTGCCGGCCTCGGCCTCCTTCACGCCGGCACTCGGATTCATCGCCTCGACCGTGCGGCCGTCGCCGAGGCTGATCGCGACGTGGGCGACCGAAGGCTCGCCGCCGGTCGGGCCCGGCTCGCCGTCGAAGTTGAACAGCAGGGCGCCTGGGGTGTTCTTGGCCTGCTCGACCGGGATGGCGAGCCCCCGCGCACGCAGGAATCGGTACTGCCCGGCCGCACCGTCCGGGATCGTCACGCCCGCCTGGTGTGCCGCCCACTCGGTCAGCTCCGAGCAGTCGAAGGTGGTGGGGTTGGGGTCGTCCAACTTGGCCTCGGCGCCGAAAACGTAGCGATCGCCGACCTGGTTGCGCGCGGCCTCCAGGAAACGCTCCAGTGCCGGGTTGGTGCCGCCGCCCGGACCGGCCGCGGGCATCAGCGGCTGCGCGGTGCCGTCGTGACCCGCGGACAGCGGATGGCCGTACCCGGGCGTGCCGGTCCACACCCCCAGCCCGCGGCCCTCGCCGGCGGCGAGCGCGGCGGCTTCGGCGTTGCCGCGGTACATGAGGTACCGCGCGCTACCGCCGCCGTGCGTGACCGTCCACGGCGAGACGTCCCCACCCCCGTGGGACACCTCGAACGCCGCACGGGCGTTTTGCGCCGGGTCGTACAGGTCGTACTTCTGCGCGAGGCCCGCGTGCGCCTGTGCGTTGATCTGCCAGAGCCCGCGCGAGTCCTCGCCGACCGTGGCGTGTGATCGGCTGTCTCCCCCGGACTCCGCGAGTGCGATGGCGGTCATGGTGGCCGCCTCGTCGGGTGTGAACCCGGCCTGCCGGGCGAAACCGTAGATCTGTTCCGCCGAATACCTGGGCATACGACCGAGCGTAGAGCTGCGAACACATGCTGCATAGAAGACTGTCGCAGGTCCGATGGTCGCCGGCTGCCGGGTACGCAGGGGCACTTTTGGATTCCCTTCCGGACAGGTCGCCGGGGCGCTCCCCGACTTGGCGCCCGTCGCCATAAGCGTTGGTCTATCTAACGCGTCTGGGTGCCGGTCGACGGGACAAAATTGGCCAGTGTCTATGCGCTCTGAAGTGGATTCGCCCTAAGTGCGGCTTTCCGGCAGCCATATATAGATCTTGGAAAGCTGGGCGCCAAATTTGGATCCAAACTTTCCAAGATCGCGGGAACAGCCCCGACTTCCCCGGTCCGATCAGTACATCTCGGGCAGGCCCTGCCAACGCCGCTTGAGCTTGTTGATGAGGCCGCCCTGGCGTGAACTGCACGGGTTGCACTGTGGATAGAGGACCGAGGGGCCGGACATCAGCCCAAGCTCGACGAGTTCGGTGGGCGGCTGATGATCTGGACGCCAGCGCCCGTCGCCGAGAGGCACCTTCCGGGAACAGGAGTGGCATCCGTGCAGTCGGCCGAGGTCCTGCATCTGGCTTCTCTCGGCATCGGTCGGGATTGCGGTGCGGGAGGGGATGCTCGTTACGGCGTTGGGACCGCGATGGAACAGCGGTTGTGCGGCGATGGCCGCCAGGATCTCTGCTCGGAACACGGTCGCGCGTTTGTAGGTGGTGCCGGCGGCAACCTCGCGTTCGAGCGACGCGACCGGCGTGAACGATTTGAGTCCGTGCACGTTCCAGTCGATCTTGGCAACGAGTCCGTTGGGGTGCTGTTCGAAAGCCGTAATTGTCCCTGGCACCCAGCGGCCGCTCTCTCGACGCCAGCGCAGCTCCTCGCCGATCGCGAACCCCCGAGTATCGGCGGGCGTGTGAGGCGCCGTGGCTGGCGTTGTCGGTGACCCCGCTTCCGTCGTCGTTGTCGGTAGCTGAGCGTCCGTCGTCGCTGTCATTCGGCTAACGGTCCCATGCACCGCCCAGTGCGTTCCCTTCGGCACCGGTTCGAGGGAGGCGAGCCCGTACCGGATGCGGATCGCGCCGAGCAGCGGACTGAGCACGGCCGAGCCGACCTTGCGGCCCGCGAACCGATTCGTAGCCGCCACACCGCCTCGCATAGCAGACTCGAGGCGCTTTTGCTTGCCCTCTGGACTGTCGTCGCCGCCGCGAATCTTCGACTTGACCCAGGCTTTGCCGGCGGCGACCTTGGCTTTCACCTTTCCGCTGATGCCCTTGAGGCCGCGAATCAGCGGCCCCGCCAGCTTCAGGCCAGTCTTGATGACGAAGTCGAGGGCCTTGTTGACCGGCTTCTGCAGCTTCTGGACGATCTCGCGGATCTTCTGGCCGATACCGCCCAACCCGATCACGCTGGCCAGGAAGCCGATGATGATCGGCACCATTTGGCCCAGGACATCGTTGATCTTGTTCACGACACCGCTGACGTTGCCGCGCACGATGTCGGCGACCGAGTCGATGACTGTGTCGACGAACTTCGCGATCCGGCTGGCATTGTTCACGAAGAACATCACGACGTCGTAGATCAGCTTGCAGGCCTTGATGAACGCCGCCGCGGGGTTGAGCAGGCCGATCAGCCAGGTGATGCCGGCGGTGATGATCTTCGTGATGACGAAGTCCTTCACCTGCTCGAGGATCATCTCCTTGATGTCGCCGAGCTTCTCGATGAGCATCTGCCACAGGCCCCCGACGCCCTGGCTGGCGAGGACCTGGAAGATCTCGACGCCCTTCTCGGCCGCGGCCATCGCCTTCGCGCCGATCTGCTTGATGATCCGGTTGCGGATGTTGGCCCAGGTCAGGCCAAAGATCGACGCGAGCAGCTTGATGATGCCCTTGATGTCGAAGCTGTCGGGCAGCTCGACGCCGCCCTCCGCGAGCGCCCCGAACAGCCAGCTCATCAGGCCCTTGCGAAGGTGGTCGAGGATGTTGTCCTTGAACTTGAGGATGCCGCCCTTCACACCGGCGATCAGGTTGCCGAGGAAGCCGACCGGGTTCTTGATGATCTCGCCGACGACGCCCGCCACGCGGGCGAGCACGTTCTTGAGCATCGAGACGAGCTCGCGGATCGTGTTGATGACGGCCTTGATCGCGCCGATGGCCTTGTCGACCAGGCCCTTGTTCTCGGCCTGCAGCGCCTCGATCCGTTCGTCGAGGCCCTTGCGCGCCTCGACGTACTTCGTGGCGAGACTGTCGACCACCGACTCCTGCTTGGCGTTGACGTCGCTCTCGAGCTGCTGGAACTTCTCGCCGATCTCCTTCGACGCCTCGGAGCCGACCTTCTTCAGGTCGGCGGGGAGGCTCTTGACGTAGGAGGCGATCTCGGCTTTGCCGGTCGCGATCCGCTGCTTCGCCGCGGACAGGTCGTTGCCGACGATGTCGGCGACCCGCGAGATGACGCCGTCCATCTCCTTGAGGTAGATCTCGCGGCCGGCCGCGTAGAACTCGTTGACCTTGTCGGGCATCCCGAGCAGCTTGTCCTTGGCCCAGCGCAGGCCGCCCAGCCATCCGCCGTACCGATCCTTCTTGTAGGCCGACATCTTGGCCGCGACGTACGACTCGAACGCCGATCGGGCGCCGGCCTCACCCTGGCTGAATGCCGCTTCCACCTTGGGGTCGATGCCGTCGAGGATCTTCTTCACGTCGGCCTCGGTGGCGGCGAAGATGCCCTGGATCTTCGCGGTGACCTCGGCGCGTTTCGCCTCGTCCTTCGACTTGGTCTTGCCCTTGTCCACGACCAGCTTGGCCAGCGCCGCACCCTTCGCGCCCTGCATGCCGGCGACGCCCTCTTTGGTCTCCGCGGCGGCCTCCGTCTTGCCCTGCTGGATGACCTCCTGCTCGTGCTGGCGGAACTCCGCGGGCGCCGCGTCGGCGTGGGCGGCCGCGGACTGCTTATCGGAGAGGGCCTGCTGGAACTCGGGCTCGTTGGACTGCGCCAGCTGGGGCTCGCTGACCTCTGCGTCCTCCATCTCCTGGTTGGCCTGGTGCTTGCCGGCGGCGAGGTTGACCTGCTCGGCCGGCGCCGGCTTGGGTACGGCGCCTGCGGCCGGGATCGGCACGGCCTGGCCCGGCTGCTCCTCGGTCATCGGCGTGACCGGCTTCGGGACCGCCTTGGACTGGTCGGGTGGGGCCTCGGTGGCCGTCTCGATGTCCTTGGCCTGTCCCTCCTTGCCCTGCGTCACCAGGCCCTTGACCTCGCCCTTGACCTCGCCCGCCTTGCCGGACTCCTTGTAGTTGTCGGCCTCCTTGAGAGTCTTCGGCGACTTCGCCTCGATGGCTGCCTTCACCGCCGCGATGAAGGCCTTCTTGTCGAACGAGCCCGGCGGCTGGGCGTCCATCGTGTCGACCTTGGCGGACTTGGCCTGCCCAGTGAGGTCGTCGGTCGGGGCGAGCGCCGCGTCCTGCGCCTCCTTGGCCTTCGACGCGGCGGGCGGGTGCGCCTTCTTGGCCTTCGCGAAGCCCTTCACGTTGTGCTTGACCTGAGTGAAGGCCGGGTCGTCCGCTGGCCGCACGGCGGTGGGCGCCACGGGTGGCTGGAGGAGCTGGTCGGCGGACAGGGGAGCGGGACCCGTCGTGGGCGCGGCAGCGCCGCCTCTGGCGGGTGCCGCCGTCGGCGCCCCGCCACCCGGCGCGCCCTTGCCGCGTACGCCCGCCTTGGCGGCGGCCCTGCCGAGCGGGTTGACCGCCGGCACCGGCTTGGGGGGCGGCACCGGCTTCTTCACGGGTACCGACTCCGGCCCGAAGCCCGTCGTGGTCACCGCGAGTGCGGAGGGCGGCGGCTTCGGGCCTTCAAGATCGACGGGTACGCCGGCCGCCTTGGCCGCCTTCAGCCCCTTCTCGACCGTGTCGATCGCCGGCTCGTCCCGGCGGATCTCCTTCAGGGCGGCATCGATCTCGGTGACGGCCTGCTCGCCGGGCGACTTCAGCTTCGCGGCGACGAGGGCGCTGACGGCCGCGTTGCCGGCGTACCGCTGCAGCGCGAGGACGGCATGCGGACCAACGGCACGCGCGCGTTCGCCGCCGGTCTTTCGCCTGCCGCCGGCGAGGGCGTCGCTGACCTCGGCTCTCGCAGAGTCCTCCGTATGACGTGCGCCCGCCATCATTCGAAGGTGGCCGCCACGGCGTCGCCGTACCGACTGCGGCCAGGCGCTTCCGAGGGCACGCCGGTGTGCCCGAAAGGGCATCGACCGGGTTCGACTCCCGGAGCCATGATCCTGGAGAGTTAAGGGTGCTATCGCCCCTTCAACTCTCCAGGATCATGGGCGGGGCGAGCCGAAACCCGATCATCCGAGCGTGTCCAGGACCGTACGGGCAATGTTTCGGACACTCCACGTGCCCGTGGAGTCCACGTGGAGTGTATGGAGAGTGCCTTCCGGCATCCTGCGGGGCGGGAACAGTCGCCACCCACGAGGAGCCGGTCATGAGCCGTGTCCCTGTGTACCTGTACGCCAATGACCCGATCTGCCGCGCGGGCCTGGCCAGCCAACTCCGCCCCCGCCCCGAGGTCCACGTTCTCGACGACCACGAGCGCGACGACGCCCAGGTCGGTGTCGTCGTCACGGACGTCGTCGACGAGGACGCCCTGTGCGCGCTGCGGACCCTGCGCTGCGGCAGCCTCCGCCAACTGGTCGTCGTCGCCGGCCGTATCGACGACGGCGACCTCGCCGCCGTCATGGAGGTCGGCGTCTCGGGCGTGGTCCGGCGCGCCGACGCCACCGCCGACCGCCTGGTCTCGGTGATCTCGGCGGCTGCGGCCGGGGAGGGCTCGGTGCCGCCCGATCTGCTCGGCCGGCTGCTCGGGCAGGTCACCCAGTTGCAGCGGCAGGTACTCGCGCCGCGTGGCCTGCGCTTCTCCGGCCTGGCCGAGCGGGAGGTACAGGTACTCCGGTTGGTCGCCGACGGCCTGGAGACGTCGGAGATCGCGAGCAAGCTGTCCTATTCGGAGCGGACGATCAAGAAGGTGCTGCACGAGGTGATGACCCGGCTGCAGCTACGGAACCGGTCGCACGCGGTCGCGTACGCCCTCCGGAACGGGCTGATCTGATGATCCACGAGGTCGATGACGCGCTGCGGACGCTGATCCGGCAGGAGGCGCGACGGCGCACCGAGGTCGACGTGGAGGTGGCGTTCGAGGCCCCGAACAAGGACTGGGTGGCGCGGCGGGGCAACGCACCGATGATCAATGTGTACCTGTATGACATCCGGGAGGACATGCGGCGCAAGCAGCGCGGCCTGCTCAACGAGTACCGCGCCGACGGCACGGTCTCGGCGCGGCATCTGCCGCCGCGGCACGTGAAGCTGTCGTACCTGGTGACGGCGTGGACGCAGCGCACGGAGGACGAGCACCGGCTGCTGTCGGCGCTGCTGGTGGGCCTCATCGGGTACGAGGCTCTGCCGTCGTCGCTGCTCACCGGCTCGCTGGCGGAGCTTGGCCTGCCGGTACCGATGACGGTGGTGCTGCCGCCGCCCGAGGACCGCGCGTTCGCGGACGTGTGGACCGCGCTCGGCGGCGAGCTCAAGCCGTCCCTGGATGTCGTCGTCAGCACACCGCTGGACACCGGCCGCAGCTTCGAAGCGGGTGAGCCGGTGGAGGCCGGCATGCGGATCACGGTCGGCGATGACGAACCGGTCGAGCACAGGATCAGTGACGACGAGTCGCCGCGGGTGGCGATGACGCGCAAGCGGCGACCAGCATGAGTAGGCGACCAGCATGAGTGCCGGCCTGGCTGACGTGCTCAGCCGGCTCGCGGCCGTCGAGCGGCGGATCCGGGCGGCGGTCGAGGTGCGGCGTGCCGCGGACGACAATCCCGATGATCCGTTCCGCGGCCTGTACCTGTCGGGCGAGGCAGTCCGGGCCCTTCTGACCGCGCGTCGGGAGCCCTTCGCGCCGCCCGAACAACAGGCGTCCGGACGCTCCCGGCTCACCGACCTGGCCGACACGGCCGGGCTGACGCCGCTCGATGTCGAGCTGCTCCTGATCGCGCTCGCGCCTGACGTGGACAGCCGGTTCGAGCAGTTCTACGGGTACCTCAACGACGACATCACCCGCCGCCGCGCGAGCGTGGGGTTGGCGCTGCGGCTGTGCGGGCTGCCGGAGGCGTCGGCGGCCGGCCGCTCGCGCTTCGATCCGGGCGCGCCGCTGGCGAGCGGCGGCCTGCTGGTGGTGGAGGAGCCGGGCCGGCCGTTGCTGTCCCGCGCCCTACGGGTACCGGACCGGGTGGCCGGGCACCTGCTCGGTGCGGACCGGCCCGATCCGGATCTGGCTTCGGTACTGGTAAGTGATGATCTTTCGGGGTTCCCGCCGCAGCCGGGGGCGGACCGCCTGGCGCGCGCGATCGCGGCGGGTGCCCGCCTGGCGTACGTGCGCGAGCGGCCGGGCGGCAGCGGGCTGGCGCTCGGGGCGGTGGCCCTCGGCGCATCGGGCATCGCCGCCATCGGCGCCGACGCCGGGCGGTTGCACGCCACGGGTGAACCTGCGGAGGTGGCGCGGGCACTGGTACGCGAAGCCTTGCTGACCCGCGCCGGTGTGGTGCTCGGCCCGCTTGACGGCGCCGACCCGACACCGGTCCTGGACGTCCTCGGCGGGGTACCCGTCGTGGTGGTGCTGTTCGGCACCGGCGGCTGGGATCCCCGCTGGAGCTGGCGGCCGCCGCTGCAGGTGGACGCCCTGCCCATCGCGACCGAGCAGCGCGCGCGGCTGTGGCGCGCGGCGCTCGACGGGCGGCTGGCCGACGGGGTCGACTCGGTAGCGGTGACGGCGCAGTTCGTGCTCGGCGTTCCGCAGGTGCGCCGGGCCGCCCATGCCGCCGCACTCGCCGCCCTCGGCGACGGCGGGCCCGTCCAGGCCGCCCACCTGCGCCAGGGCGCCCGCAGTCAGAACGCGGCCGGGCTCGAACGCCTGGCCCGCCGGATCGAGCCCACCGTCGGGTGGGACGACCTGGTGCTGCCGGCCGCTGTCGCCGGCCAGTTGCGGGAGCTTGCCGCTCGCGCCCGTCACCGGGACCGGGTCCTCGACGAGTGGCGGATGCGGCCCGGCGGCGGGCGCGGGCGTGGGGTCACCGGGCTGTTCGCGGGCGACTCGGGTACCGGTAAGACGATGTCGGCCGAGGTCATCGCCGGATCGCTGGGGCTGGACCTGTACGCGGTCAACCTGGCCACCGTGGTGGACAAGTACGTGGGGGAGACCGAGAAGAACCTGGAGCGGATCTTCACCGAGGCGGCCGGGGTCAACGGTGTCCTGCTGTTCGACGAGGCGGACGCGATCTTCGGCAAGCGCTCGGAGGTACGCGACGCGCACGACCGGTACGCCAACATCGAGAGCGCGTACCTGCTGCAGCGGATGGAGACCTTCGATGGTCTGGCCGTCCTGGCCACGAACCTGCGGGCCAACCTGGACGAGGCGTTCACCCGCCGGCTCGACATGGTGGTCGACTTCGCGCTGCCCGACGAGCCGCTGCGGCGGGCACTGTGGCACCGCTGCCTCGGTGCCGCGATGCCGCGGGCGTCCGATGTGGACCTCGACTTCCTGGCGGCAGCCTTCGAGCTCACCGGCGGGCACATCCGGTCCGCGGCCGTGACGGCGGCGTACCTCGCGGCCACGGCGGGCCGGCCGGTCACCATGGCGGACGTGATCGGGGCGGTGGCCCGCGAGTACCGCAAGCTCGGCCGGCTCTGCCTGGAGCGGGAGTTCGGCCCGTACCTCAAAGTGGCGGCGCCGCTGCCCGGATAGGCCATCGGGCGGGCACCTTCGGGCACACCGCCGTGCCTGGTTCCCGCGTAGGCGCGGCGTGACGCTCGACGGCAGTGGGTGGCCCGAAAGGGGGCGCGATGCGCGAGCACGGGTACGAACAGGAACGCGACAGCGGGTACCGGCCCAAGGGTGACCGGATCGGGCCGGACAGCGACGACCTGATGTACAGGGCGGCGGCCGTCGGGCGGACGGACGTGCTCGGCGCGGCAGGGGTACTCGGCCTGCAGCGCATGGTCGGTAACGCGGGCGTCGGCAGTCTCGTCGACGAGGAGCGGTCACCGGTGCACGACGTGGTGAACTCGGGTGGCGGCAGCCCGCTGGACGCGGACGTACGCACCGACATGGAAACCCGCTTCGCACAGGACTTCGGCGACGTGCGGGTGCACACCGACGATGCGGCGCACGAGTCGGCCCGCTCGGTGAACGCGCAGGCGTACACCGTGGGGACGAACGTGGTGTTCCGGCAGGGCACGTACGACCCGTCGTCGTCGGCGGGCCGGCACATGCTGGCACACGAGCTGACCCACGTGGTGCAGCAGCGCAGCGGGCCGGTGGACGGCACCGAGGCGGGTGGTGGCGTGAAGATCAGCGACCCGTCCGACCCGTTCGAGCGGGATGCCGTGGCCAACGCCGATCGGGTGATGTCGGGCGCGCCCGCGGTGTCGTCGGCTCCAGCGGCGCCGGTGCAGCGCAGCGAGGAGCCGGCTGTCCAGCGCGACGAGGCGGAGGAGGAGGACCAGACCGCCCAGACATTCGTGCAGCGCGCCGAGGAGGAGCAGGAGGAGGAAGAGCCGTCCTGACAGGGTAACGCCGGTGCCGACGGGAGTGATCGATGGCCATCGTCTGTCGACAGTGCGGGAAGCACAACGCCGACGGCGTGCAGTTCTGTGCCAATCCCGACTGCGGTGCCTACCTGGGCTGGGACGGGCGCGAGCAGACCAGCGGCGTGCCCGGGGTCCCGCCGCCGGTTGCGGACACCCAGAACGCCTCCGCGGCGGTGACACTCGCGGACGTCACGCTGGCGGTCGACCCGGGTGACACCGCAACCACGACGGTGACCGTCTACAACGGAGGGAGCCAGGTCGAGCAGTTCGCCATGACCGTGCTCGGCCCCGCCGCGGCGTGGGCCACGGTCGAGCCGGCGACGCTGCAGGTATACCCGGCAGGGCACGCCGAGTGCACGGTACGGCTGGCACCTCCGCGCGAGGTCACCACCCCGGCCGGGCGGGTCTGGTTCACGGTGCGGGCCAGCTCGACGCTGCATCCCGGTCTGCTGGCCGGCGCGAACGGCACCCTCGACGTAGGCGCGTTCCGCGAGGTCGGTGCGGTCCTCGTGCCGCAGGAGACGAGTGGCCGCGGCCGCACGGAGCACCGGGTCGACATCACCAACGCCGGCAACGTCATCGAGCCGGTGCGGCTCGACGCCAGCGACGCGACCGGGAAGATCCACTTCGGGGTACCCGAGGGCGAACTGGTCCTGCCGCCGGGCAAGCACCCTGTCGTCGTGCCGGTCCGCCCGCCCACGCGGTGGCTGGGAAAGCCGCCGCGGGCTCCCTTCACCGTGACCGTCACGCCGCACCCCCCGTTGCCGCCGATCCGGCTCGACGGTACCCGCGAGGTCGTGCCGCTCATCGCCGGCTGGGTGCCCAAGGCCGCTGCCGCGGTCGCCGGGGTCGCCCTGGTCGCTGCGCTGTTCCTCATACCGGGATCGCCGCTCGGACCCAAGAAGCCAGCGGCCCACGAGACCGGCGATCCCGGATCCGGGGCGACCGCCACGGTGGCGCCGCCCACGGTCGCTGCCACTACGGGCGTGCCCACCCCGACCGGCGCGGCGACGACGCGTCCGCCGACGAGCGCGCCACCCACCGGTGTACCGCCACCCGCCCAGATCGTGGTCGTCAACTCCGCCGGCGCCAAGGCGCGCGGAGCCCAGGGCAGCGCCGTCAGGCATCTCGGCGCGGGCAAGTTCGAGGTCACCTTCAACACCGACATGCGCAACTGCTCGTACGTGGCGACCATCGGCGACGCGGGCAGCCAGCCCGTCGCCGCCGGCCTGGTGTCCACGGCGAACGGGGGCACCAACAACGCCGTGGCCGTAGAGACCAGGACCTTCGCCGGTACCCTCACCGACTTCCCCTTCCACCTGCAAACCCAGTGCGCGGGCCGAGGGCTGTGGGTGGTCGGCGCCGCGACCGGGAATCAACTCCGAGGCAACGGCGTCGCGGCGTTCAACCGCGTCGGCACCGGTCAGTGGGAGGTGACGTTCAGCGCGGACACGCGCGACTGCGCGTACCTGGCGACGGTTGGCGACGCGGGTAGCCAGCCCGCGAGCCCGGGCCTGGTGTTCACTTCCGGCGGACGGGGCGGCAACAACGGCGTGGTCGTCGCCACGAGAACCACCACGGGCGCCGCCAAGGACTTGCCGTTCCACCTTCAGGTGGTGTGCGGGGAGGCGGCCCGCTGGCTGGTCAGCGACCAGGCGGCTCAGCAGCGCCGGGGTACCGCGGTCAGCTCCACCCACGTCGGCCCCGGCCAGTGGGAAGTCGTGTTCACCGGTGACGTGCACGCCTGCGCGTACGTCGCGACGATCGGGCAACCCGGCCGTGAGGCGCCGGCCACCGCGGGCCTGGTCTACACCGCAAGCGGCCAGGGCGGCAACAGCAGCGTGCACGTGACGACGAAGACCAACAACGGCGTCGCCGTCGACTTCCCGTTCCATCTCCAGACGGCATGTTGAGGCGTGCCCGTTCGGGCACCTGGCGGTTCCCCCAGGGACACCCCGGGTGGCTCCCCGCCGTTGACCACCACGACCAACCATCGAAAGCAAGCAGCCAGTAGCCAGGAGGGGCGATGCCCACGTACTTGTCGCCAGGGGTGTACGTCGAAGAGGTCCCCGCCGGTTCGCGGCCGATCGAGGGTGTGGGCACGGCAGTTGCCGCATTCGTCGGCTTCGCGGCGACCGGGCCGTTCAACACGCCGACCCTGGTCAGCAACTGGGAAAAGTTCACGGAGACGTTCGGCGACTTCGTCGACGACGGCTACCTCGCACACGCGGTGTACGGGTACTTCCTCAACGGTGGCGGGAACTGCTACGTCATCCGGGTCGGTGGTTCCCGCAACGACGGAGGCCACAGCAATGGCGGGCCGCAGGCCACGATCGGCGGGTACCGGGTGGTGGCGCGCCCCGTGCCGAAGGGCCGGGCCAATCCGGAGCTGAGCATCGAGATCGCCGAACAGCCACCGGCCGGCGAGGGCCAGCCGCCGGACGACCGCTTCACGCTCAACGTCAAGCGCGGCGGCAAGGTGGTGGAGACTTTCGAAAACCTGACGACGAAGCGGGGCAAGGAGAACGTCGTCACGGTGGTCCGCGAGCGGTCCAAGCTGATCACCATCGAGGAGGTGGCGTCGCAGACCAGTGCACCGCCCAAGGGCACCGTGGCGCTTCAGGAGCCGCCCGCCGCGCCGCCGCTGCCGACCCAGATCTCCGCCGACGACTACGTCGGCGATGTCAGCGACCGCTCCGGGGTCGGCGGCCTGGAGACGGTCGACGAAGTCACCATGGTCGCGGCGCCGGACCTGATGGCCGCGTACCAGCGCAGTGCGGTGGACCTGGAGACGGTCAAGGCGGTCCAACTGGCGATGATCGCCCACTGCGAGCTGATGGGCGATCGGATGGCCATCATCGACCCGCCGCCCGGGCTCTCGGCCCAGCAGGTCAAGGACTGGCGCATGGACATGGCCGGATACGACTCCAAGTACGCCACCCTCTACTACCCGTGGCTCAAGGTGTTCGACCCGGTGCGTGGCGAGAACGAGTACGTCCCGCCGAGCGGCCACATCGCCGGCGTGTGGGCCCGCAACGACGCCACCCGTGGCGTGCACAAGGCCCCGGCGAACGAGGTGATCCGGGGCGCTGTCGACCTGGAGACCCAGCTGACCCGGAACGAACAGGAGCTGCTCAACCCGATCGGCGTCAACTGCATCCGGTCCTTCCCCGGCCGGGGTGTACGGGTCTGGGGCGCGCGCACGCTGTCGTCGGAGGCGGAGTGGCGGTACCTCAACGTCCGCCGGCTGTTCAACTACCTCGAGGAGTCGATCCTCAACGGCACCCAGTGGGTCGTCTTCGAACCCAACGACGACGCGCTGTGGGCCCGGATCCGGCGCACCATCAGCGCGTTCCTCGTCAACGAGTGGCGCAAGGGCGCCCTGTTCGGACTGACCCCCGACGAGGCCTTCTACGTCCGCTGCGACCGGGACACCAACCCGGCGGAGAGCATCGACGCCGGCCAGGTGATCTGCGAGATCGGGGTGGCGCCCGTGAAACCCGCCGAGTTCGTCATCTTCCGGCTGGCCCAGTTCTCCGGCGGCACCAGCCTCGTCAGCGAATAGTGGAGTGAGAGTAGGCGACCATGGCACTCGCGGACCTCGACACGTCGGTCGGCCACTCTTTCGGCCTGGAGGTCGACGGGGTGGTCATCAAGCAGATCAACGAGGTGTCCGGGCTCAAGATGGAGCAGGACGTCATCGAGCTGAAGCAGAACACAGCCGACGGCAAGTACGTCATCAAGAAGCTGCCCGGCCGACCCAAGGCCGGCGAGATCACGCTCACGCGCGGCCTCACGGGCGACAACAGCTTCGAGAAGTGGGTCAAGGACGCGCACTTCGGCAAGATGGCTGACGCACGCAAGGGCGGCGCCATCATCGTGTACGACTACGAGGGCAACGCGCTCAAGCGATACAAGCTCACCAACGCATGGCCCAAGAGCCTGGAGATCGGCTCGCTCAAGGCCGGCGACACCAGCGTCCTGACCGAGAAGCTCGTGGTCACGTACGAGCAGATGGACGTGGAGTAGCGAGATGCGCCGCACCGCCGTCCTCGCCCAGCAACCGGCAGCGGATGCCCCGGCGGCCGAGTCGCCGGGGCAGGACCGGCTGCGGACCGAGTTCGCGTTCGAGCTGCCCCGCGGATACGTCGACGAGTCCGGAACTGTCCACCGGTCGGGGGTCATGCGGCTAGCGACGGCGCGCGATGAGTTGGTGCCGTTGCGCGACGACCGGGTACGCGAGAACTCCGCGTACCTGACCGTCGTGCTCCTCGCCCGCGTCATCACGCGGATCGGCACCATCACGGACGTGCACGCCGGCCTGGTGGAGAACCTGTTCGCCTCCGATCTGGCCTTCCTGCAGGACATGTACCGGCGCATCAACAGCGAGGGCCACACCCGTGCGGGCGTGGCCTGCCCCGAGTGCGGACACCGGTTCAATGTCGACCTCGCCGGTGGGCGCCTGGGGGAATCGTGACGTACGCGACCGATCGGCTGCACCAGGAAGTCGCGTACGTCGCCTACCACTTCCACTGGGACCTGGACGACATCCTCGACCTCGAGCACGCCGACCGGCAGCGGTACGTCGCGGAAATCGGCCAGATCAACACCCGGATCAGCCAGGGGCGGTGAGACGACATGTGGCCTTGGCGGCGCGAGCCACCCGCCCGGCCGGCGCCGGAGGTCACGCCCTACGCACCGCCACCGGCCGGCGAATGGCGGTCCCTGCCGGTCATGCGGCGCCAGGTGGGTGAGCACCCGCTGGTCAACCCGCCTGATCGGTTCGCTGCCACGCTGACCTCATGGCAAGCCCCCTCTTTTCTGGCGCCGCTCGGCCATGCCGTCGGCCCCGGTGAGCCGGGCGGTGTCATCGACGGCTTCGCCAGCCCGGGTCCGCTGCGGCCGGTGGCGCACACCGACGCCACACCGATGCCGGTCGTCGCGCGTCGCCGCGATCACGGGATCCGATCGGCGCTGAGCCGCGCCGTGCAGCGGATCAGGTACGCGGACGCGCCTGATCAGTCCACGGTGGACATCGAGGATCCGCAACAGGTACCCGATATCGGCACGGCCGCGTCCGAGGACCCGTCTCCGCTGGCGCCGACTTCGCCCGCCCCGGTGGCGGCGGTCCCAGTGGTACCGGTGGCACCGACGCCGGTCCAGCGGCACCCGGACCTCGTCGCCGCCGCTACTGTCGTTCCGCCGCTCCGGCTGGTGCCGGTCGCTGCCGAGGCGCCCGCCCGGTCGGCGGAGCTGCCCGTCGGGTCTGGTGCGCCAGCCGCCGCACCACAGCCGTCTGCCACGCCGCAGCCGCCCGCCGTGCCCGGTGGCGACGGGGTCTGGGCAACGCTCGTGCCGCCGGTCGACCCACCGGCTCTGTCGGTCTCCCGGACTTCGCGGGTGCCGCCGGCACCGGCGACGCGACCGCCGTTCCCCCAGCGACTGGGGCTGGGCGCCCCCATCGTCCCCGACACGGTGGACGGCCTGCCGAGCACCGGCCGGTCCGCACCGCCGGGCGGTGAACCGCCCAGGGTGCAGCGGGCCCCGTCCGGCGCCGCAGCCCAGCCGCCGGTCGCCGGCGAGACCCCGACACCGGTGCCCGGTCCCGTCGTGGCGGGTGCGCGGATCGCGCCGGAGCCCACGATTCAACGCATGCCGGCGACCGCTGACGAGGCATCCCCGGTCGGACCGGACCGCCCGCGCGGCGAGGCGCCGGTTGCGGGTGGACCGCGCGGAAGTGATGAATCCCGGCCCGCGGTCAGGCCGCTGCTCGACATCATGCGGGCGGCGTCGGAGTTTTCGGACAGCGGCGGCGTGGAGCCCGGCGACCCGCCGGCGAGCCCGCTGCTGGCCCAGCGCCACCTCGACGATGCGGACGACGGGTCGGTGGATTCGTTGCTCGACGCTCCCCGTGGCCCCGCGGAGCCCCCGCTCGGGGTGAGCGCGTTACCCGACGGCATGTGGGCGCATGCCGGCCACGCCACGTTGGCGGTACGGAGGCACGACCCGGACACGCCCGCGATGAATTCGCTCCCGGTCTCGCGGACCACGGTGCAACCACCCCAGGACACGGCGCCGGTCATCGGCGCGGGAGCCGGCGAGGACGCCGTGTGGCGTGATATTGATCGTGCCGACACCGTCGTGCCGACCCTCGGCGAGGCACCGGCCTCCGCGACGCCCGTGCACGACCGGGAAGCCACACCTGCCTCGACCGGTGGTCGATCGGTCGCCGTTTCGCGGAGCACCGCGCCACCCGTCGACGGTGCAGAGCCGGGCTCGAGCGGCATCACGCCCACCATCGGCCGACGCGCGAAGCCGCTCATCCAAACCGCGCCGGGACGGGAATACGGCGCAACGGCGCAGCGGCTGTCGACGGTACCCGGAGCGGAGCTGGACCGGTCGCGACCGCGCGACGGCAACGGCGGTCGGCCCGGCACGGGCGCGGCCGTCCACCCACCGGCGCCGCGCACAGCCCCGGCGTGGCCCGGTGGCCACACCGGATCCACAGTGGAGCAGGCGCCACGAACATCGCTGGTCCTGGCAGCCGTTCCCCGACCGGTGCCGGCGGCCACGACCACCGTGGCGCGCACGGTCACCGCTACCGCGCAACGTGAGCCGGAGCCTGCCGACCCGACCGGGCCGGCGGTGACCGAAGGCGGGTCGCCGGCCGTGCCGGCGAGCGTCGCTGGTACAGCGCTGGCGGATGGCAGCGGCATCGCGCCGGGTGCCGCCCCCGGGGCTCCGGCGCGGGGAGCCGACCTCGAACCCGAGGAACTGCTGAAGAAAATCATCGACCCGCTGCTGCGCCGGTTGAAGGCGGAGTTGCGGGTGGACCGTGACCGCCAGGGTCTCGTAACCGATCTGCGGTCCTGAGAAAGAGGAGGGCCGGTCGCATGGCCGATGTCGAGGAAGCGGTCGCCGTCTGCTACGTGGTCAGCGTGGACGACGAGAATCTGGGCTCGTTCAACAGTTGCGACGGCCTTGGCTGCGAGTTCGTCATGGAGCAGCGTGAGGAGGGCGGCAACAACGGAATCGTGTGGCAGCTGCCCACCCGGCTGAAGTTCAGCAACGTCAAGCTGTCCCGGCCGGTGACCCAGAAAAGTGCCCAGATCATGAAGTGGTTCTCGGACATGTCGAGCGGCGTCAAGCGCAAGACCGCCACCATCGAGGCCCGCACGTTGGAAGGCACCGTCGTCGCCCGGTGGGCGCTCGTCGGCGTGGTCCCGGTGCGGTGGACCGGACCGCAGCTCAACCCGGACTCTCCGAAGGTGGCGACCGAGACGCTGGAGTTGGCGCACCACGGTTTCCTGACGTCCGGATCGGGTGGCTGAGCCGCCATGGGCTCGCCGGTCACGTTCACCGCCGCCGGCGCGGCAGCCCCGTCGTCGGGCGGCGCCCCGGCGAGCCTGCAGCACGCGTACCTGGAACTGCGGGAGCCGCCGGCGGACGGTGGCACCGCCAACCCCAGCAACGAAAGCCTCGGCAAGATCGAGTTTCAGTTCAACCCCCGTGAACTGAGCCTCACCAAGAACGCCAAGTGGAAGCGGGACGCGCAGCGCAACGCCAAGAAGAGCGGGCCGCCCGAGTTCACCGGATCCGATCCCAGCAAGCTGTCGTTGGAGATGTTCTTCGATGCCACCGACACCATGGACGACAAGGTCGTCAAGCTGGTCGACAAGCTGTTCGCCTGCTGCGTACCGACGGCCAAGAGCCGCCAGGGCAAGAAGGGCTCGCCACCCTGGGTCATCTTCCACTGGGGCGGCCTGACCAGCTTCCCGGCGTTCGTCAGCAGCGTCACCGCGAAGTACACGCTGTTCACGCCGGGCGGGACACCGGTCCGCGCCATCTGCACGGTGGCGCTGGAGGAGATCTCCGGCGAACAGGGCGGCCAGAACCCGACGTCCGGGGCGCTCGCCGCCCGGGACGCGCATGTCGTGGTGTCCGGCGACACGCTGCAGTCGGTCGCCTACCGGGCCTTCGGCGACCCGGGTCTGTGGCGGGCCGTCGCCGAGGCCAACGGAATCGACGACCCGATGCGGCTACGCCCGGGTACCCGGCTGCTGGTCCCGGCGCTGGAGGAGCTCGAGGCTGGAGGTGGCGACCGTGGCCAATGAGAGCTTCGCCAACACGCTGCTCGTGGAGGTGGACGGCAGCCCGCTGCCCGCCGACGTCGCGGCGCTGTTGACGTACGCGTTCGTCGACGACAGCCGCAACGTGCCGGACATGTTCGTGCTGCGCTTCCGCGACCCGCAGCACCTGGTGCTGTCCAAGGGCCAGTTCACCATCGGTGCCAAGGTCTCACTACGCGTGAAGACGGCCGAGCCGGGCCAGCCGCAGCCTCTCGTGTCGGGCGAGGTGACCGCCATCGAGCTGGACCTGGACAGCACCGGCAGCGTGACCGAGGTGCGCGGCCTCGACGAGTCGCACCGTCTCTTCCGCGGTCGCCGGGTGACCGCCTTCCCCAACATGGCCGTGGCCGACGTCGTGCGCAAGGTGACCGAGCGCGCGGGGCTCACGGTCGGCCGGATCGATCCGGTACCCGGCGTCGGCGGCCAACAGAACACCCAGCTCAGCCAGGACGATGTGAGCGACTGGGAGTTTCTGATCCGTCTGGCCAACCTGGTCGGTGCCCAGGTCACGGTGGTGGACGGCAAGCTCGACTTCCGGTTGCCGGAGGCGCCGACCGGCGCTCCGGCGAAGACGGCCGCCGCGACGACCGACCGGTTCGTCCTGGAGGCCAACCGCAACCTGAGGGCCCTCCGCGCCAGCCTCACGGCGGCGGAGCAGGTGCCCGAGGTCGAGGTGCGGGCCTGGGACTTCGAGCACAAGCAGGAGCTGACGGCCACCGCGACGCCGAAGTCGGCCGGCGCCGAGGTCGACGGGGTCGATCCGGTCGCGCTGGCCAGGAAGTTCGCGAGCCCTCCCTATCTCGCCGGCGGCGCCGCCTACCACAGTCAGGGCGAGGTGAAAGCCGCCGCCAAGGCGCTGGCGGACCGGCTCGGCGGCGCCTGCCTGGAGCTGGAAGGCGTCGCCAAGGGCAACCCCAAACTGCGGGCGGGCGTGGCAGTCGCGTTGACGGGTGTCGGCGAGCCGTTCGCCGGAAAGTACACGCTTACGACCACACGACACCTGTTCAGTGAACAGGCCGGATACACCACCGCCTTCACCGTGTCCAGCACGCAGGAGCGGTCGCTGTATGGGCTCGCCGCCGGGCCCCGGGTGCGCGGCGGTGGCCGGGCCGCCACGACCGGCCTCGCGCCCGCGGTGGTCACCGACGTGCGGGACCCCCTCGCCCTGGGTCGGGTACGCGTCATGTTCCCGTGGCTGTCCAAGGACTTCACCAGCGGCTGGGCCCGCACGGTGCAGGCCGGCGCAGGCAAGGGCCGTGGCGCGCTGATTCTGCCCGAGGTCGGCGACGAGGTGCTGGTCGGCTTCGCCGGCGACGACGTGGACACCGCGTACGTCATCGGCGGGCTCCACAACGGCAAGGACACGGTGCCGTCGCTGTCGGTCCCGCCCGTCGACGACGCCAGCGGCGAGGTCGGCGTGCGCGGCTTCGTGTCCCGGACCGGACACCGGCTGGAGTTCGTGGACTCGGCCCGCGCCGACGGCGTGGTGCTCGCCACCGGCGACGGCAAGCTCAAGCTGAGCCTCGACAAGAAAGGGCGCACCGTCGAGCTGTCCAGCAGCGGCCCGGTGAAGATCAGCGGGATGGGCGTCACCGTGGACGCCGGCACCGGGGTCCTCGAGCTCAAGGGGCAGCAGGTGAAGGTCACCGGCCAGAGCACCGCCGAACTGACCGCCAGCGGCTCGGTGACCATACGCGGCGGCATCGTCCGCATCAACTGAGGGGACCAGCCATGCCACCAGCCGCTCGCGTCGGTGACCCGACCGGACACCCCGGCGTCATCACCGGCCCGGGAGTGCCCACCGTCCTCATCGGAGGGATGCCGGCGGCGACCGTGAGCAGCCTGCACACCTGCTCGTTCCCGCCGCCGGCGGTGCACCCGCCGACGCCGATCCTGCCGCCCGGCTGCCCGACCGTCCTCATCAGCGGCCTGCCCGCCGCCCGGGTCGGCGACCTGGCGGGGTGTGGCGCGCCGATCCTGCCGCCCGGGTGTCCGACCGTGCTCATCGGAGGTTGAGATGCGCGAGTTCATCGGCGCTGGATGGGCGTTTCCGGTGCGGACCGACGCCACCGGCTCGATCGCGCTGTCCACCGGCGAACGCGAGATCGTCGAGAGTATCCAGCTGATCCTGGCCACGGCGCCCGGCGAACGGCCGATGCGCCCGGAGTTCGGCTGCGCCATCCATGATCTGGTGTTCGCCCCCGCGGACGCCGCGACCGCCGGCCAGATCGCATACGAGGTCCGCATCTCGTTGGAGCGCTGGGAGCCGCGCATCACCGTGTCCGACGTCGTGGTCCGCTTCGACGAAGCCGACCGGGGCCGGCTGCTCATCGAGATCAAGTACCTGCTGCGCAGCATCAACGACCCGCGCAACCTGGTCTTCCCCTTCTACGTCATCCCGACCGACGAGAGGGCGGCCACCGTACCCGAGGATGGTGCCTGATGCCGCTGCCCGCCCCCAACCTGGACGACCGCCGGTTCCAGGACCTGGTGGACGAAGCGAAACGACTGGTCCAGCAACGCTGTCCGGAATGGACCGACCACAACGTCTCCGATCCGGGCGTGACGCTCATCGAGACGTTCGCGATGGTGGTCGACCAGCTGCTGTACCGGCTCAACCGGGTACCGGAGCTCCACTACCTGCGCTTCCTAGATCTCATCGGGGTGAAGCTGCTGCCGCCGACGGCCGCCCGCTGCGACGTGACGTTCTGGCTGTCGTCGGCACAGGACAGCGCCGTGGGCATACCCGCCGGGGCGCAGGTCGCCACCCAGTCCGACGGCGTCGACCCGGTGGTGTTCCGCACCGACGCCGAACTCGCCATGGTGCCGTGCTCGCTGAGCCGGGTGATGACCGTCAGCGCGGCCGCGGCCCAGCCGGTTGACCGCACCGACGACCTGCTCGGCGGACGCGGGCTCACCTGCTTCGCGGACATGCCAGCCGCGGGCGACGCGGTACTCTTCGGCCTGTCCGCGGCGGTACCCCGCTGCGCGGTGCTGCTCCGGCTCGAATGCGAGGCCGAAGGCGTCGGCATCGATCCCCGGGACCCGCCGTGGGCCTGGGACGCCTGGGACGGCACCGGCTGGGCGCCGTGCGAGATCGACAGCGACAGCTCCGGCGGGTTCAACCGGGACGGTGACGTCGTGGTGCACGTCCCGGCGGGGCACACGCTGTCGCTGGTCGGCCGCCAGCGCGCCGGTTGGCTGCGCTGCCGTCTTGCCGCGCCGCGCGCCGGCCAGCCGTTCTACCAGAAGTCGCCCCGGCTCAACGCCATCGCGGCGTCCACCATCGGCGGGACGGTGCCGGCGCTGCACGCCGACGCGGTCGAGGGCGAGGTGATCGGCATTTCCGAGGGCGTGCCGGGACAACGGTTCCCGCTCGCCCGCCGCCCGCTCATCGCCGGCGACGATCTCGTCGTCGAAGTCGCCGGTGGTAGCGGCTGGCAGGAGTGGCGCGAGGTGAAGTCCTTCGCCGGGTCCGGCGCGCAGGATCAGCACATCGTGGTCGACCGGGTCGGCGGCGTGGTGATGTTCGGCCCGGCCATCCGGGAGCCCGACGGCGGCGTGCGGTACTACGGCGCGGTGCCGCCCAAGGCCGCCCCGATCCGGATCCCGGAGTACCGCACCGGAGGTGGTCAGCGCGGCAACGTGGCGCGCGGACTGCTGCAGGTGCAACGCGACCCGATCCCGTTCGTCAGTCGGGTCGTCAACCGCCGCGCGGCCGCCGGTGGAGTCGACGGAGAGTCGGTGGCCGACGCGTCGATCCGCGGTCCGTTGCAGTTGCGGACCAGGGATCGCGCGGTGACCGTCGAGGATTACGAGTACCTGGCCCGGGAGGCAGCGCCCGACGCCGCGCGGGTGCGATGCGTGCCGGTGCCCGAGGACCCGGGCGCGGTCCGCGTCCTTGTCGTCCCGTCGGTCACCGACGCGGTCGATCTGCGGTTCGCGGAGCTGAGGCCGTCGGACGACACGCTCTCGCGTATCGCCGGGCACCTCGAGGAGCGGCGCTGCCTCGGCTCACGGATCTCGGTCGAACCGCCGTTCTACCAGGGCGTCACGGTCGTCGCGCGGCTGCGGGCCAAGCCCCGGACGTCCGCGAGCACGCTGCAGACCCGCGCGGTCGAGGCGTTGATCCGGTACCTGAACCCGGTCGTCGGCGGTCCCGAGGGTAGGGGGTGGCCGTTTGGCCGGCCGGTCCAGTCCGGAGAGGTCTTCGCGGTCCTGCAACGGCTGCCGGGTGTGGAGCTGGTCGAGGACGTGCTGCTGTTCGGCGCCGATCCGGTCGGGGGCAACCGCAGCCAGCAGCCGGTACAGCGGCTGGACCTGCCGCCGCACGCCCTGGTGTTCTCGTACGGTCATCAGGTCCGGGTCATTCGGGAGTGACGTGATGCGTGCCGCGATTGCTTCCCTGCCGGTGGCCCAGCCGATGGGCATGTCGCTGCCGGCGGTCTATCTCGATGACGACTTCACGCAGCGGCTGACCCAGGCCCTCGACGAGGTGCTCGCGCCGGTCATGCTGACGCTGGACTGCCTCGCGTACTACTTCGATCCGAAGATCGCACCGGCGGACCTGGTGGAGTGGATCGCCGGCTGGGTCGCGCTGACCCTCGACGACACATGGACGCTCGAGCAGCGGCGGGCGCTTGTGGCCAACGCGGTCGAGCTGCACCGCTGGCGCGGCACCAGGCGTGGTCTCGCCGACCATGTGCGCCTGGTGACCGGTGGCGACGTCGAGGTGCACGACTCGGGCGGCTGCACCTGGTCGGCGGAGTCCGGCGGGACGCTGCCCGGACAGTCGGAGCCGTACGTGGAGATCGCGGTCAGGCGCGGCCGGCCGGCCGATGTCGATGACCGCTGGCTGCGCGCGGTGGTCGCGGAGGCGGTGCCGGCGCACGTGCCGGTCAGGATTGAGCGATCCGTGGTGGGGCGCGCATCGGTCGCCGGACCTCGCTGATCATTTCCGGTGGGCTGTCCACCGCCGATCCGGCCGCCGCGGCGGGGTCGAGTCCGAGGTCGGCGAGGACCTGCGCGTACCGAGTTCGGGCCAGGCGGGCAGCGGCCGGATCGTCGTGCCCGTATGCGCTGATGAGCAGCCGCCACGCCTCGTCGTTGTACCGGTCGGTGGCGATGCTCGCCTCGGCTGCGACGACCGCCTTCTCCACGTCGCCGTGGGCGAGTTCCAGCGCGGCGAGGGTCGCCCCCGCATCCGAGACGGCGCGCCGCAGCAGCTCCCGCTCGTTTACCACCCACTCCGCGCTGCCGTCGCCCGGCAGCAGGTCGCCACCGTAGTTGGCCAGCACCGCACGCAGCGCCACCGACAGCGCCCGTTCGTCGGCGCGCAACTGCGCGCGCCGGACCTCGGCGAGGGCCGCGCGCACGGCGGCGATGTCGCAGTACGCCCCCGGTGGCAGGTTCAACAGGTACGCGTCGCCGTCGCGAACCAGCAACCGGCAGTGGCCCCGAGGCGACTCCGGCTCCAGCAGCTTGCGCAGGCTCCACATCGCCACGTGCAGGTTGTGGTTGGCGGCGTCGCCCGGCACGTCCGGCCACAGCGCGTTGACGAGTACGTCGCGGTGCACCGATCCGCCCGCGTGCATCGCCAGTAACCGCATCAGGACGCGTACCCGTGGCCGTACCCGGGACAGGTCGACGGCCCTTCCGCCGAACGTGGCCTGGAACCGGCCGAGGCACAGCACCGCCGTCGGCGCCTCGGCGGAGACGACCGTTCCGGGCCGCGGCGTCGGCCCAGCCCAGGCGTCGACCAGGCTCATGGGGAAGCCGCAGTCGGTGGCGAGCCGGCGGGCCGTGCCCATGAGGTCGGGCCGGCCGCCGCCGGAACGGGCCGCCGCGACCATGGCGGCGATCTGCGCGCCGGATGCGCCCGCCGCGCGGGCCGCGGCCGCCGCGCTGTCGGCTTCCACATACCCGTCGGGCTGTCCCGATGCGACGGCCGCGACCGCCTGCAGTGCGCGTGCCCACGCCTCCAGGACGCCGGCGTCGAGGCGCCGGCAGCGGGCGGCGACGCCGGCGATCGCGTCCACGTCGGCCTCGTCGGTGCCGGCGTGCGACAGCCAGGCCAGTCCGGTCGCGACGGCCTGGCCCCAGTCGTCGCCGTCGCGGGCGCACTCCTCGGCCACGGACAGGGCGGCCTTGGCGCTCTGCTCGGTGCCGTCGACCGCCACTACGGCGCGCGCCATCCGGTTAAGCCACGGCAGCTCGGCCGCCTCCGCCTCCACCGCGACGGCCGCCAGCCGGGCCGCCGCTGTCGTCTCGCCGGCCGCGACGGCGGCGGCCGCGTGCAGCAACCGTAGGCCGATTCCGGCCACGCCGGGCTGCTGCAGATCGGCTCCCGCGATCAGGTCGCGGGCCGCGTCGACCTGGCCGGCCAGCAGGTACGCGACGATGCGCACCACCCGGCCCGGGTCGTCGGGCAGCCGCTCGGCCTGCACCGCCACCAGTGCGGGATGGCGTTGGGTGGCGGCGCGCAGCCAGTTGCTCCAGTGGCCCTGTGTCCGCGCCGGCCCTGGCAGCCATACCGCGGTCCGCGACGTCGCCTGCCGGCAATGTGAACGGCCGTGCTCGTAGCTGAACAGCTTCTCCGCATGGTTGAAGAATTCCAGCGAGCCGGCGAGCTGCCCGCGGTTGAACAGATGCCGGCCCTCAGCGAGGACGAGCCACGGATCCTCGGCTACCAACCAGGTGGGCAGGAGATCCCGCCACGGCTCGACACCGGTCTCGGCGATGCTCAAGCCGATGCGGTGCAGCAACCGGCGCACGGCCGTCCAGTCCTCGGCCCGGGCATGGGCGCGTGCGGCCTCGGCGAGCGCGCCCTCGGCCTCCAACAGTTCGGCGGCTTCCGCGTGATATCGCCGCGCCCTGTCCTCCCCGAACTCCTCGGCGAGCGTGACGGCGAGATGGGAGCGCATGACCTCGTGGTACTGGTAGGTGTGCCCTCCGTCCGGACTGGCGGTGAATGCCTGCAACCGGTTCAGCTCCTCGAGCCGGGCCTGACTGTCCCTGCGGTCGAGGATCCGGTTGCACCGGTCGGCGGTCAGGACGTCGAACACGCTCGTCCGCACCAGGAACCCGTGTAGCTCCGCCGGCAACTCCGCCAGCACCGTACGGGCGAGGTACGCCCGGCACAGCGGAGCCCGGCCGTCCAGCGCCGCGACGGCCGCCTTGCGTTCCGGCATCGAGTATCCGCGGGTGGACAGGTGGAACAGATGTAGGCCCGCCACCCACCCGCCCAGGCGGCGGGTCAGAGCGGCGATATCTGCCGGCGGCAGCGGCTCGCCGTATACGTCGCGCAGTAACTGCTCGGCCTCCCAGGCCCGGAACCGCAGCCGATCGGCGTCGACAACCACGAGGCCGGCTAGCTCGTGGCGGGAAAGGTTGAAGCCCGGCATGCGGCGGGCGCCGATGAGTACGTGCAAATCTGGTGGCCGGGCGACCAATAGCCGTTCCACAGCGGCCTCGGCGTCCGAACCCTCCAGCGCGTGTGCATCGTCGATGACCAGGAGGACAGGCGAGTCGACCCGGGCACGGACAGCGCGCACGAAACCGACGAGGTCACCAGGGTCGTCTGTCGCCGGCAACGGCACCGGAAACTCGTCGCGGAACCGGGCGACCAGCGTTGCTGCGTCGGCGTCGGACGGGTTCACACTCAGCCAGCTCACGGGCCCGTCGAAGGCGTGGGCATAGTGCGCCAGCAAGGTGGTCTTGCCGAAGCCTGCCGGCGCGACGACCATCGCAAGCGCAGCCCCTCGGGCGGCGGTCAGCTCGCCCAACAGCCGTTGTCTGACCAGGCCACTCGCGGCAATCCCGGCTATTGTCGCCACGTCCCACCCCCTCGAGGGCGTGTGACACCGTGGGCCCATAACGTACCGCCGTGACCGCCATGGTCGCGTCGGCTGTGCGCAATATCCGACACTCACCGTCATCGTATGATCACGCAGGGCCGTGTCACGGGGGGTGTCCAACGGTTCAGTGCCCCGCGCCTGCCAGCGCTGGTCAGCGCCAGTTTGTCGGCCGAACGGGGAGCACCCATCTTACGTTTCGGCCTTGTTGAGTGCGGTCGGCCTGCGGCGCGGTGTCGGGATTGCTCCCGGTCCGTTTCCGCAGGCCGCCGTCCCGAACCCGCCGCGCGGCTCTCACCGCAACGGGCTCTCCCCGTGTCGTGGTCACTGGTCGGCCGTCGGTGCGACGGTCATGGTCCACGGGGTCGGTATCCGCGCGCCGCGGTAGCGGTAGCGGTAGCGGGTGATCGCGACGCTGGCTGCGCCGTGGAAGGTGACCCCGTTGTGGGCGAATCGCCAGCCCTGGTCACAGAACCGGTGGTGGCGGAGAGAGGCTGGTCCCGTCCCAGCAGGCATCCGGCCTGCTGGGACGGGACATGGGACTTCCTACGCCCCTAGCCCCGCTTTGGCGTTGGGTCTTTCTACGTTTGAGCAAGGAACGTCTCAGCCTGGGCAGACTCCGGCCAGGTTGAGGTAATCGTCGATATGTCGGTCGATGGTGCGTAGGGCTTGGCGCAGTTCGAGTGGGGCGGG
>WNGE01000649.1_pt1 | contig 48586 bp, 47 predicted proteins | sample 5400651 | NCBI WGS metagenome assembly WNGE01 (sample SAMN13153370, study PRJNA577476) | soil metagenome | isolation source: 60 cm soil or saprolite under grassland replicate 2 | place: USA:California | collected 2016-06-15 | reverse complement strand
ACGAACCTCAACTGTTTCCGGCTGCCTGCATATCTGAAGGATCGAAACGCCAGAACCCTGTGGCCGGCTAGCGGGGAGTGGATGCGTCACAAAATCGACTCAACCGCCGCCGTGCGCTATTCGGGTCTGTTCCCAGCATTCGAAGCCGATGCTATGGCAGCGATGATCGAGCACGAGCCCTTGGGCGAAGACGACGTTCCGGATCTTATTCTGCTGAACTATAAAGGCGCGGATTTCGTGGGCCACAAGCACGGTCCTCATTCGAACGAGATCCGCGTCACACTTGGCGAGATGGACCGTCAGTTGGCGCGGATGCTGAGAGCGCTAGAGGCAAGGGTTGGGAATAACTATCTCCTCGCAGTGACCGCGGACCATGGCATGCCGTCGGAACCGGCGTCGCCGGACCGCCGGCATTTAGCGCCGTCGATCGTAGACCTGTTGCACCAGAAGTTTGATCCTGAGGCGAAGCAGCTCATTACGTCCTTCGAATCGGAAAACTGCCAGATCTTCGTTGATGAGGACCGGCTGACGTATCTTGGTCTGACGCTGAGCGACCTGGCTCACTTCCTTGAATCGCAGCCGTTCCTTTTCGCGGTGTTCACAAACGACGATGTGCGACGTGCGGCTCAGGCGATGAGGCCTGTGACGCCGAGGCGCAAGTAGAATGGCAAGCCGCTGCTTGTGTCAAACTAGACAGCACCCGAAAATTACATTTCGTCCTATGAATCGAAGCTTGATCGTGCTTATCTGCCTGGTGTCTCTGCTCGCCACTATCAAAGCAGACACAAACGCCGAACCTTCGCGGGCCCCAAAGCTCGCGCCCCATCGTATTTCGCTCGCCGGCGGTAAGACATTCGACCTCTATCTGCCAGAAGGCTTTGCAATCAGTGTGGCGACGCAGGGATTAAAGCGCGTGCGCTTCATGGCGAAGAGTCCTGATGGTCGAATCTTCGTCACAGACATGTACAACAAGACTGATAACAGAAAAGGTGTCGTTTACATCCTCGATGGCTTTGATCCCACCAGCAAAACTTTCAAAAATGTGACTCGGTATCTCACGGGTTTGCTTAATCCAAACAGCATTGCCTTTTACACAGACCAGAGAGGAGTCAACTGGTTTTACATCGCCCTTACTGATCGCCTGCTGCGTTACAGATACAACGCAGGCGAGTTGACGCCGGCTGGCCAACCTGAGGTACTCGCTACTTTCCCTGATTACGGTTTGGCCTATAAGTATGGTGGCTGGCACCTCACGCGCACCATCGCTTTTGGCGGTAACGGCAAACTCTACATATCAGTTGGCAGCAGTTGTAATGCCTGCGAAGAGAAGGAAGAAGTGCGCGCAAGCATTTTAGAGATGGACCCTGATGGGTCGAATCAAAGACATTTTGCGCATGGTTTACGCAATGCCGTCGGTCTACGCTGGTCCAAGGGCAATTTGTTTGCGACCAACATGGGCGCAGATCACCTGGGCGATCACAAACCCGCAGACACTATGTATGCCGTCAGAGACGGCGCAAATTACGGCTGGCCATATTGCTTCCAATCCGGACCGGGACGCTATCCTGATAGCAAGTTCAACCCAGCGGGAAGAATATTGAACTGCCGAAACGTGCCATCAGCTTACGCCGCTTTCGACGCGCACAGTTCACCCCTCGGATTAGAATACTTCGACACAAAAAACGGTGGTCAGTTGGAGGATTCTTTCCTGGTGGCATTGCACGGTTCGACAAGGAGAACTCTCAATCGTGGCTACCGCGTGGTACGCCTGCCGCACGGCAACGGTAGGTCGACCCAACCTGAAGACTTCATTACTGGTTTTCTCCAGGCGGGCAAAGTTTATGGCCGACCGGTAGATGTTTTGAGTTTTGGGACGGACGCTTTTCTGTTAACCGACGATTACGCAGGCGTCGTTTACTATGTCTACAAAAGCCTACAGTAGGGGCGTCCCTCCGTGGGCGCCCCTCGTCAATGTCAAGGGCCTCTGGTCATTTGCACGGGCGCCCACGGAGGGACGCCCCTACAAATCTAGTTACCGCCACACCGTTCCCGCGCTCGCTGGTTGTGAGTTTTTGCGGTAGCTTATTGTTCTAGAGTTCATACAAAACGGTCTTACAGGAGGGAATATGAAACGAAGTGCATCCGCTGTTTGGACGGGCGGACTCAAGGATGGTAAGGGAAACATCTCAACTGATAGTGGCGTTCTTTCCGAAGCGCAATACTCTTTTAGCACGCGGTTTGAAGATGGCAAGGGGACCAATCCCGAAGAGCTGATTGCTGCAGCGCATGCAGGTTGTTTTTCAATGGCCCTTTCAGGACAGTTAAGCCAGGCAGGACTAACACCAGAAAGCATTCACACGACGGCAAGTGTCAGGCTAGAAAAGACGGACACCGGCTTTGCGATCACCTCCGTACATTTGGAGGTTAGAGCGAAGGTACCCGGGGCTGACCAGCAAGCTTTTGAGAAAGCAGCAAACAATGCGAAGGCTGGCTGCCCGGTTTCCAAAGTATTGAAGGCAGAGATTACGATGGACGCTGTGCTTGAAACATAAGCATCAGAAGCCGAAGCTAATTCAGTTCTAATCATCCCCAATAGCCCTCCGAATGTTAAGGAGAGCTCCTCGTGCGCGGATCAAAGCCCTCCTTAATAGTCGGGCTACTGCCCTGACTCCGACCGACTGTTGCTCTACGAACTCAGGTAATTACGCGGCGCGATGGCTGACGCAGTTATGGTCAAATTCTTCAAATCGCCTTCTGATTGGCGCAAATGGCTTGAGGCGCATCACGCCAAAGTGCAAGAGCTATGGGTGGGTTTCTACAAGAAAGACTCAGGCAAACCGAGTATTACCTGGCAGCAGTCGGTCGATGGCGCACTCTGTTATGGCTGGATTGATGGCCTTCGGAAAAACATCGACGAGGTTAGTTATAAAATCCGTTTTACGCCTCGGAAACAGCGCAGCACGTGGAGCGCTGTGAATATTAAACGTGCCCAGGAACTTTCGGGCGAGGGACTGATGAGGGAGGAAGGACTGAAGGCATTTCAAGCGCGCAAAGACAACAGATCAGGAATCTATTCGTATGAACAAAGAAGTCCACAGTTGCCTGCTCCTTATGAGCGTGTAGTAAAAAAGAACAAAGCGGCGTGGAAATTCTTTCAGGCCAAATCGCCCTCGTATCGAAAGGCAGCCAACTGGTGGGTGCTCAGCGCCAAGAAAGAAGAAACTCGGCTCAAACGGCTGGATATGTTGATTGATTACTCAGCGCAAGGACAAACGATCCCGCAGTTTATCGCTCTAAAAAAAAGATAAGAACCATACAACGCCTGTCGCAACGCCACGGTCGATACGAAAAAACCGTCCAACTAAGTACGTGGATTGAGCGTTGCCGTCCCTCAACTTGCACTTAACACCTAAATAGATGAAATTCTCTTGAGCGCCATCTATCACGCCATTGCGAGGCGCGGCGATGAACGTTGGCTCCATCTTCTGATTCCGGGCAACATTGGTGCTCAAGCTGCATCTCGATACTGACCTTGGGGGCGATATTGACGACCTGTGCGCATTGGCAATGGTGCTTGAAGGTGAGTCTAATTATGATGAACTGGCAGGAGAACATAATCACTGATCAGAAGGGAATCCAGGAGTTAATCGCCGAGACAAGAACCATCGCCGTGCTGGGAATCAAAACTGAGGAACAGCCAAACCAGGCGGCCTTTTATGTTCCAAGCTATCTCCGCTCAGTCGGGTTCCAGATCATTCCCGTGCCTGTCTATTATCCCGACGTAATGACGATTCTCGGGGAAAAGGTCTACCGAAAGTTAGTCGAGATACCCGTCGCGGTGGATCTGGTAAACGTCTTCCGCCGGTCCGAAGATGTTCCGGCTCACCTGGAGGACATACTCGCGAAGGAACCGAAGGCCGTATGGATGCAATCAGGTATCTGGAATGACGCGGTCACAGAGAGGCTCGCAAAAGCAGGCATCAAGGTGGTGCAGGACCGGTGCTTGATGGTCGATCACCGTCAGCTAGGTGCAAGATAACAACGCACGAACACACGAGCTTAGTAGGTGCCAGGCGGGGAGAGAAACGAAAGACTAATGTCCGACCACCTGGCGAAACGTATTTTGGATGTCGGCTGCGGGCTGAATAAGTTCCCGAATGCTGTAGGTCTCGATTACAACCCTAAGACCGGCGCCGATGTCATCCATGACCTGGCTGTTGTTCCCTACCCTTTCGAGGACAATGAGTTCGACGAAATTATCTGCCAACACGTGATTGAGCACGTGCCTGATGTGATGGCATTGGTCTCGGAGTTACACCGGATTACTAAACCCGGAGGGCGAATCAAGATCGTCACGCCTCATTATTCCAACCCCGACTGGCCCGCTGATCCAACTCACCGCAATCATCTGAACAGCTATTCCTTTCAACATTTCACAAAGGAACACTCCACTTTCCCATTTTACACGGACCTTAAGTTGCGCGTGGTTCGTTCCTACGTGACCTTAGCAAACCTCTGGCGTGCAATTGGCTTGGAGTTTATCGTCAACCTGGATCAGCGCTGGCATTCTCTCCGCTTCACGCGAAAGTTTTGGGAACACTATCTTAATTTTATCTTTCGCGGCAAAGATTTGTACTTCGAGTTTGAGGTTATTAAGACAAAGGTGTCTCAGATTTAGAGTTATGTCTTTACGTCATAAATAGTAGCGTCGTGGTACTGCCCTGATGAGCCGCAGCGCGAGCTGGATTGCAGCAGTAAGCCGCAATGAGTTGAAATCGATTCCCCTATGCATAGAGTCAAGTCGATCAAACCCAACAAGATACAAACAATGGGCCGATCAACGTTGAAACAGTAGTGCATCTAAAACACTAATTCCGCGTCTTGTCGTCGAGCGTGCCTGCAGGGAACGGCTGATGCGATAGCCCGAAGTATGGAAAAGATCTACTGAAAGGCACTTCGTTTCGATTGGCATTGTCGCTGAGCGGCTGGCGGTTATTAATCAGGAAGAGTTCTGTGTCGGTCACGTCATCGCCGTAGCGTCTTCCATTCGGGAAGCCGCGTCCGTCATTTGTGGCGAGTTCATCCGGGTTGGTCGGTCCGATCCGGTCGTTCGGGATTGACGTGTCAAGACGCAAGATGTCTCCCCGGGTGACCGCTAGGGCGAGAAAACGTTGGACACTTATACTGTCCGTGCCGAGCGACTGAAGCGCGGCGAGAATGTCTGAGCGGAACCTTCCAGCGCTGTCGTCCGTTGTGTCCGCAGCGTTGTATTCATTCTTGCGATTGAAGGGGATGAGCATGGCGTTTATGGATGGAACACCCATGCGATCCACGTTCACCCATGGACCGAAACCGATAAATTGCTCGCGACTTCGGTCATATATCTGCATCGCGCGGCGTTGCGTTACGGCGCTGAGGCCGATTTCAGATCCAGCCCGGCCGAGCAGGAGTGAGACAGGAATGCTGAATGCAATGCCCGTCATGTTATAGCCTGCAAAGCTATCACGTCCGCGCTCTAACTGGGTCGGGTTGGCCGCGCTATTTCCAATAGAGGCGAAATAGCGACTAATGGCCACGAGATCGGAGACGAAGGGATCATCAACCAGTCCAGCGAAGAACTTGATACCGGTGGCGGCGTCCGTAGTGACGACCGGCGGCGGCGCGTCGGGGGATGTACCATCAGGGTTCGTCGCGGGCGCAGTGAAGCTCCTGCCATTGGGTAGAGTAATGGTGGCTAGCTGCGGTTGTGGGATCCCCTCGCGGGCGATGCGCGGCGAGAAAGTGACGTCAAAAAAGTGGTCCGGTTGAGAGTCACCCGTATTCTCCATCTCAAATCGGTACCTACTGGTGGAATCAAAAATGCCTGAGCTACTATTCTCACTCGGCACAATGAAACCGGACGTCGTTAACGCGATGATTGCTCTCGTATTGTCGCCCGGATCGAGGAACAGGTAGAGGTCGGCTATGTCGTCCGTTCCGCTCAAGTAGCTTGTAATTAGAGGGCCGTCCCGGTGGTCAGCGGCGTCGCTCTGAGGAGCGGGAGTTAGAATGAGCGTTAAGGCTAGCGTGCTCACTAAAGCAACGAGTGCAGTCTGTTTGGCTTTTGAGCGAATCATGTGGGGTACTCCTTTTGGTTGAGTCGGCAAGACATGGTCGAAATCGCGATTCAAAGCAGAGTGGACGAGGTTTCACTCAGGCTATATCAGGCCTCATGACGGGTAATAATATACGTTGGCACAGCGCCTGCCGGCGTACCGTTTGGTTAGCGCGCGGAGAGTATCATAAACGTCGGGCCCTTGTCTTTACTGATTGGCTGAGCTGGTGGACGAGCCAAAATACGAGCACTACCAATTCAACAAGTGATAGGTTTTTGTGAGAGTTTAAGTTGGCAGAGGATTTACAATAGAGTAGTCTTTCCCTCCCATTTCCGGTTTTGGTCGCTCACCGTTAAAGGCATAAACATCGAGATGGAACCAATAATTTCCTTCAAGTTGACCGCGGCCATTGTCCTTTACCTGTTCCTGCCGCTCACCGCTTTGACTTACTATTTTTCCCGACGTCAACGCCGTATAAGCGAGGTGAGGCGCGCCCTTACAATTCTGCAAATTGATTCCGCTTACGGCAAAGTCTATGCAGCGGAGAACTTCAGCTACTACCTTTTCGGCGTTGGCTATGCCTCAATGTTGGTGTGGCTTGGACTGGCCCTCGTATTCTTCAGCAAGGAGATCGGATTGGTGAATTCAGAATTCCCGATGGTCCAACTCGCCGGCGTAAACTTCCCTCAGCCTGGTTCGCGGCTCGTATTCGCGATGGCTTTTCTCGGGGCCTACATTTGGGGACTCCAATATATCTTCCGACGATATGCCCTGAACGATCTCTTTCCCAGCGTCTATTACGGCTTTGGCATGAGGCTGATTCTGGCCTCCATAATTTCTTTCGTGATCTACAACGGCTATGCGGCTTTGACGGGTGGCAGCGATTCCAAGGAGGGCATTACGGCGAATATCTGGCCGGCGATCGCTTTCTTCATTGGTATCTTTCCCCAACGCGGACTGCGGTGGCTCACGGACCGGGTTTCTTTTCTGTCTCCTGACAAAGATCCTTCCGTGCGGAACGCGCCACTGGACATGATCGAAGGCATAGAGACTCACGACATGCTGCGTCTGGAAGAACTGGGGATCGACACCTGTTACGATTTGGCCACCGCTGATTTCGTGCCGCTCTTTCTTAAGACCCCTTACAGCGCGCGGCAACTGATGGATTGGATTCTGCAGGCGAAGCTCTGCGTTCATTTCGGTGACGCCGTGAAGGATTTGCGGCGAAACGGTATCAGGACAATCATCGATCTGGAGCACCTGACGCAAGAGGACATAGAAACACTTCCCTCGGAAACGAGCGTGACCAAAAACGCGCTGCAATGGGCTCGTGATGCGCTAACGAAGGACACGGAACTCAAGCGATTGCGCGAAGCCGGAGTATTGCTAGGTACGTACTGGCCGCATCATGACGATTCGCTGACAGAGAAGTGAACCTCTAGTCGGCATAGACACGACCCACTGCCCCTCCACATGCGTCTCGGCTTTTCTAGCTTTCAACAAATCGATTCTGTTGTAGCATTGTAACTAAAATATGCCAAAGTATGTTGCCTTTCTAAGAGCGATAAATGTTGGCGGTCATACCGTGAAAATGGACCACCTCAGGCTCATGTTTGAGGCTATGGGCCTTCAGAACGTCGAGACGTTTATCGCAAGCGGCAATGTCATATTTGACTCAACAGCCAGGAACACAAAGCCTCTGGAAAAGAAGATAGAAGACTTTTTGCAAAAGCGACTTGGTTATGAGGTAGCGACATTTATTCGATCGACGTCCGAAATCGCGAATATCGCTCGTTACAAACCATTCAGAGATGCTGAGTTGAGTCGAGAGGGGCACGTTTTGTATATCGGCTTCATGGCAGACACGCCGATCGATGAATCGCGACAGAAACTGCACTCATTCAGCACGGAGGTTGAGGAACTTCATGTCTTTGAACGAGAAGTGTACTGGCTGCATCGTCGGAACGTCGGTGAATCCGCACTTTCCGGAGCACTGATCGAAAAGATGCTCGGCATGAGGGCGACCCTGCGAAACTCGAATACCGTCAAAAGAATTGCATCGAAGTATGCGTGATGAGCGCAAGACCTATCTACTAGATCACACGACCCCCTCCAAATGTTTTAGTGCCATTTCGTGTTATTTCGTGGATCGTGTTTTACGCTTTGTTTGCTTTGCGGTTGTTGCCGCGTTATGAGAGAACGTTCATTCGCATGTCATGGCCGGAAGGTCTCTATTGTGTTAGTGCTGGAAACAGACCGACTATTTCTCCGCCAACTCTCGACTGAAGATGCGGAATTCATTCTTGAGCTGGTGAATGAACCGTCGTGGTTGCGCTTCATCGGCGATAAAGGTGTCAGAACAATCGATGACGCATGTAAATACATTTTGCAGGGGCCAGTTGCCAGCTATGAACGCTTCGGTTTCGGACTTTACCTAACTGAATTAAAGGACAGTGGAAAGCCCATTGGAATCTGCGGTCTGGTAAAGAGAGAGTCGTTAGCAGATCCGGACATTGGCTTTGCCTTTCTTCCAGGGTTCTGGGGTAAGGGATATGCGTTTGAGTCTGCCGCTGCAGTGCTTGGGTTTGCGAAAAGTGCTTTTGGCCTAAACCGTATTCTGGCCATAACTGCTCCTGACAATCACAGCTCCATCAGACTGCTCGCGAAGTTAGGTCTGAGTTTTGAACAAATGGTTAGGTTTTCTGAGGATAATGCGGAGTTAAAGTTGTTCGCGCTTAACTGCTAACACTGAGGTTCAAAACAGGTCTGCCTGAAAAGCGCGCCCCTTTTGGAGTGCGGCGACAAGCGGAGCACGATGCCGCTTTGGATTTGTATTTAGACCAACGTGACCCCTGGCCAAAGCGGCGTCGCGCTCCGCTTGCCGCCGCACTCCAAGTCCTTAATGCCGATCGTGGCCAGTGACCATTTGCAGAATGGGTTAAGTTTCAGATAGGGGGAAAAACGTGCAATGCTGAGATCAGCTTTAACCCTTTTGCTTATCTTATTACTCCACCAGCCGGCTCTGGCTCAGAGCCTTCAGCCCACGAAGATAAGGGCCAACGGCGTAGAATTACATTACATAGAGCAGGGGCAAGGTGAACCGATCGTTCTTCTCCACGGAGGTCAGGGTGATTACCGCTCCTGGGAGATTCTGATGAAGGTCTTGTCTCCACAATATCGCGTCATCTCTTACAGCCGCCGCTACAATTATCCGAACAATAATCCGCTAACGGCAAAGTATCATTCGGCGTATACAGAAGCGGATGACCTTGCGGCATTTATCCGTAAGCTGGGGCTTGGACGCGTACATCTTATTGGTACATCCATCGGGGCATTCACGGCGTTAGTGCTAGCCGTCAAGCATCCTGAGATGGTTCGTAGCCTGGTGCTCGCGGAGCCTCCTGTTCATGAGTGGGTAAGAGACTCTCCAAACGGTGCGGCTGCATACAGGGAGTTTATGACTACGATTTGGGAGCCTGCCACGGAAGCGTTTAAGGCCGGAGATGACAAAGGAGCCATGAGGATTTTTGTTGATGGCTTTATCGGAACACGCAGGTTCGATAATCTCTCGCCCGAAGGGCTCACCGCTGTCATGCAGAACACCCGCTTCTTCAAAGCAAACACTTTAGCGTCCGATCCTTTCCCAAACCTGTCTAAAGCTAAAGTAGGGCGGTTGCGTATCCCCGTTCTGATCATCACCGGTGAAAATACAATCAAGATTCATAAGCTCGTCAACGAGGAACTCGCACGTCTTCTTCCCAAGGCCGAGCAGGCGGTTATTCCGAATGCGGGTCACGGCTCTCCGCGTGAAAACCCACAAGCTTTCAATGAGGCGGTGCTGAGATTTCTGGCTAATCACAGACACTGAATCCTGCGACGCGGGGAAATGACCAGCGACACCCCGGCGTACATCGAGGCAAGGTTCGAAGTTTACCGGAGAGAAGAATGGATCCCTCAGGAGGTTACACTACGATAAGAGTCCGTATGGGTCGAAGTACCCCGGAGAGCTAATAATCATTGCAAAGAAATCATAGTAGTTGTGCTGATACCTGAAGGCCTAAGAGAGACCGTCGAGCGGGTTCATGGCATGCTGGGTCTCCGATGGCTCGCGGAGTTACCCACTCTTTTGCAAGAGTGTCGCGAGCGCTGGTCGTTGGAGTTGGATCTGCCTTTTGAGAAGCTCTCTTACAATCTGGTACTTCCAGGAAGATTTAGCGACGACAAACAGATCGTACTAAAACTTGGTGTCCCCTGCGACGAGTTAACTACGGAAGCCGCAGCGCTCGACTTGTTTCAAGGAAGGGGAGCGGTGCGATTGCTGGACCATGAGTCATCTCGCGGCATCTTATTGATGGAGCGTATAACTCCCGGAACGCCGATCTACAAAATGCTCGGTGACCGCGAGGCGACGAGCACAGCCGCAACACTCATGAAGCGACTTTGGCGCGCGCCTCCACCGGATCATGTGTTTCCTTCTCTCGCGGTTTGGTTCCGAGCGTTTGAACGACTTCGAAAAAGATTTGTAGGAGGCAGCGGCCCTTTCCCCGAGGAACTTATCACAAGAGCTGAACGCTTCTTCGGTGAGTTAAACGATTCAGCTGATGCTAGTGTGATTCTTCATGGTGATTTGCATCACGAGAATATACTCTTCGCAGCAGAAGGAGAATGGCTTGCCATTGACCCTAAGGGAATATTCGGAGATCCGGGTTACGAGGTAGGGTCATTCATGCTGAATCGGTTGCCGGTGGGAGCATCGAACGCGGAGCTGGCCGAGATGTTCAGCCAGAGACTGGCTATCTTTTCAGACGAGTTGTGTATTAACAGAGAGCGCCTCAGGCGCTGGGCATTTTGCCATGCCGTGCTCTCGGCATTATGGGACTTGGAAGAGGCTAAGGAGGCCCAACAGACGATTCGGCTGGCTCAAATACTCGAAAGAGTTTGCTAAGTAAAGATATAGAGGAGTGGGCTGGGGCTGGAAATAAATAAACTTTGAAACTCTGAAGTTGACAGTTGCGGTAACCAGAAGCGCTAACACGTAAGGAGCGGCAATGAGGAAAATCTTGTTTTTTCTGGCTCTGCTGTGGGTCGGAGCTGCCCTGGCATTTGCAGTCTATGAGCGGTCCGCAGAGGTCGGTTTATACGCCAAGCTTCTTGGTTGGCAATTGGAAACATTTGGCAGGGCCGATATTAATTTGACGATGTTCGGCACCGCCGTGATCTATGGTCTACCCGGTCTGATTACGCTTTCGCTTACGAGGCATGCAGGTGCGCGGCGGCCTCCCGATCCTGTCGCAGGTCAGCGGAAGGCGACCATTGTGCTCTTAGCGTTCGGCATTGTCATTATCATCATCGGCATCGGCGCTTTCGTTCTACACCTCAGCTATGAGGCCCGACAAAGTACGACGAGTGAAAGAGGCCGTGCACCAGAACTCGTGTCAATTGACCTCGACACCGAGTCCAGGGTTTCGCAACCAGTCGGCGCAGACGGGGTGGCAGTGACGGGGTGGCTCCGACGCGACGCTCAGTACGCCCTCGAGGAAAAGGGTTACGTCGGGAAAAAAACGGTTTTCTGCCCGTTCGTTGGAGCGCGTTGGAATATTTCTGAACCCGTGGGTGTGGTTTTACGCGCCAATCCTTCGGCGCCTATCGCGCTAAATTGGCCGGGTGTGGCCGGTTCTCCCGGAGGTCTGAAATTACCAAAAGGTTTCGTACCGGTGGACTTTGCCCCTGATACGCCTTTGCGGGTGACAATTGAGGGAACTGTGGTGCGTGGCGGACTCCCCGACTACGCGGTTTCATCCTTTAGTAAACACGGCGTCAAGCTGGCGAACAACTACGTGGTGCTCGAGGCGAAGCCCTTCTTCGCCACAGTAGGGCCTTCAGAGTGGGAAAAGTTCGCCATGACCAGCCATTGGCTGACTTATTTTGCAGTGCCTCTCGGGCTATTCTTTTGTTTGTTCAGCCTTATCCCATTCGTGCGCTGGCTGAAGCTTAAGGCGGCGCACAGCCAGACATAGAAATGGCTTTTGACGATTGGAGCGCCGGCATCCCGAGTTCGTTTGGTTTTCAGGTTTTAAATGACGGCCGTTTCTGTTCTTCTGAAAGAGAGTTTCAATAAGCTACCGATAGCTCGAACGATTTTTTCCGCGGTTTAGTTAAACTCTGCGGCAGTTGTAAGGCGGTAAGGTAGGGGGGGAATCGGCGTGGCCAACGATTCACAAAATTCTCCACAACGCCAAAAGCGTCGAGGATTTCTTAATCCACGGGTGCTCAAAAGTATTTCTTTTTGGACGACCAGTGCATGCATCCTGGTTGCAGTTGTTGCCTCCCTACTTGCGATTTGGAAATTCACCGGCACCGACATTCTTTGGCGTACGGTAGCAACTTGCGCTGTCATCGGCAGCGGCACCGTCGCTTTCTACTGGATTAACGTTCTCTTCGGCAATGTCTCAGACTAGTCAACTAGTTGGTGGGTGTATCCGAGGTTGGATTTGAATTCGGAGGGTTGTTTGCTGTTCGAGACTTGAGCGCCACCAGGGCTTCAAAATTCTTGTAAATCTGCAGATACATCTGGGTCTCGCGCGGAATAAGTGTCCGCCAGGACTGACCTCCGCGCCTGAGATAGAGTGGCAAGCGAGCAGCATTTGAGTTGTAGCCTGCAGCCATCAACTCCGTTTGCGTGGCAAGCTTTGCGCTGAGCGCGTACTGCACCTCAGAGTTGGCGGCGAGATCGTTCCAGGTGTCCTGCATGTAAAGCAGCATCGCTTGCAATGCATTAGAATGATTCCGCATGCCCACGACAAAATCTGATGTCAGACCCACACCAGGGTGGCGCTGCCGCTCGAGGTTGTAAGCCCATGGAATCATCTGCACCATGCCGCCGGCCCCAGCGGAACTGACTGAGTAGCGATAAGTATCAAGCTGGTTAAGGGCGAAGAGCGAATAGATTTCTTCATACAAAGCTGAGCGATTCTCGGATCGAAAGCGTTCGTGGTCTACATGCTCAATCAGGCTAAGGCGCTCTGCAATATCCACGATTTGAGGTGTGATCAATATACCCTTTTCACCCAGACGCTTCGCGGCGAGATCCAACGTCGTTCTGATGTAGGACTGGCCCCGGCGAACCAACTCAGGCGAAAGCAAAGCGGGATGGGCGGAAGTGTAGTATGCCATTTCGCGAAAAACACCACGCTTCTCGATGGGAAACTCTACCAAGAGCGGAGTTAGCGAATTACCGTTTTGATCGAAAATCGTGGCCGCTGTGTTCACGCCATTAGCACGTAGGATCCGGACATTGAGGGGAGTTCCCAGTGAACTGATTACTGCCACTTCAGAGCCCTTGGTGAGAAAAACTTCCTTCAGCATCGTTACCTGATGAATGCGAGCAGTCTTGCGATCCAGTGCAGCGAGCGTCACAAACTGGAGCGAGGGGCTGGTCAGAGCAGTGGGTTGTGGACGCGCCTTAAACATTCGCTCCGCTTCGACTATGCGCACGCTGATCGCCTCGGGAGCAAGATACGTCAAAGCCGTTCCGGATTCGTCTGTGCCTGCCAACTCGATCGATTGAGGCGGTGTTGCAGGCTCGATTGATGTACTGGTTACTGGAGCTTCAACCTTTGGGGCTGACACCGGAACTTGCGTTTGCGTTGCTGTCGGGGCCGGCGTCTGTTGAGGTCGATGAACAGTTACCGTTCTTGGGCGAGTGATTGGTTCGGGTGATGCTTCTTGAGATTGCGCCTGAACGCCTTCCAAACAAGCAAAAATGATCAGCGAAACTAATACGGGGGAACGATGTTTCATACTATAAACTCTCGATGTGAAACTCTTCGCCAGGAGAAGGCGGGCTTCTATTAGATTCGCTTAAGCAGCTCTGAGTTGTCAATGTCTTTCTCAGAAATCGAGAGCGCTAGGTGCTACCTAGAAGGTGCTTTAAAATGGTGAGCAGCGATAGAAGCAGTAAAGCGATCCACGAAATCACACGAAGTACCTCGAATTAAGGCATCCATTTCGTGGTATTTCGTGTGGTTTCGTGGATCGTGTTTTGTTTTTCAGCAGCGTTCTAATCGGGTCTGGGGCTAGTTAATCTCAAAGCCGATGTTGACTACGGCTGTAATGTCTTTCTCGAGCGAAGAGGTATCGTTCATGCCGCTATCGGATACTTCGTTTGAGTCGGCCGGCGTAATCTGAAGCACACCCATTCTTGCAGTACGCACGCTGCCAATGCTGCTCCCGGTGCTTTGAGCAATCTGTTGTGCTCGCAGCTTTGCATCTTTTGCCGCCTCAGAGAGCATTTCAATCTTAAGATCGCCCAGCTTCGTATAGTGGTATTCTGGCGCCATCGACTCCACCAGAATGCCTTGATTGATCAACTCCGTAGCTTCCCGAGCGATCTTCGCGATCTTGTCCACGTCGGTCGAGCGCACCTCCAGTTCCTGGCGCAACGAATAACCGGTGATTTGCCCAGTGTCCTCTCCTGAGTCGGTGCGCGCGTGTAAGGTTTGAGAGGAGATCGAAGAGATTGTGATCTGGTTCTCGGGAATCCCTTTGCCGATCAGATATGACTTTACCCGAGGAACGTTCTCTGAAAGCGAGCGGTAAGCATCGGCCAGCGCGGGCGCCTGATAAGAAACGCCGGCCTTCCAGATAACCAGATCCGACCTGATACGTTTGCGTGCCGATCCCGTTACAACAATGGTCTGATCACCGCGCTTCGATTTTACAAATGCCCAACCGCCAATCATCGAGGCCAGCACCAGCCCAATAGCCAGCATCACACCCGCCCCGAAACCTGATCCTAAGCGGTCATTAGTCATTCCACGGACCTCCTGTCGAAGACTGAAACTAGCGCTGCACAATATACCTTCCGTTGAAGATTACTCAAGAAGGGGACAGAGTTGCCTGACGAATCAGTTTCAACCACGTACCCCATTTGATGAATGCATCGTACGCCTTGTATACTTCCGGACACCGCCGAATCTCGTCTCCCAGGCTTCAAAATGAAAGGACCTTTGTCATGCCTCTATCAAGGCACACTCGCTTCGCCACCGTCGGCCTTTTGTCGTTTTCTCTAGTGCTTATTTTGCAGAGCTGGCCGATGGTGACTCTTGGACAAAATGCAACTTCGAGTGCAGCGCGAAATATGATTAAGGCGCTTACTTACCCCGCTGCAAGAAAGAGCGAACAGTTTGATTATTACCACGGTATCAAGGTAGCAGATCCTTACCGTTGGCTCGAGGATCTCGACTCTGAGGAAACGAGGAGCTGGGTGGAAGCCGAAAACAAATTAACCTTCGGGTTTCTTAGTAAGATTCCGGCGCGCTCGAAGATTAAAGATCGCATGACGAAACTCTGGAATTACGAACGCTATGGCGTTCCCTTCAAAGAAGGCAATAATTACTTCTACTCACGAAACAGCGGCCTGCAAAATCAGAGTGTCCTTTACACCGTAACCTCCCTCGACGGCAAGCCGACGCTGCTGCTTGATCCGAACACTCTCTCGAGTGACGGGACCGTAGCGCTTTCCGGAGTGTCGGCGAGCAATGATGGCAAGCTAATGGCCTACAGCTTGTCTGCTTCCGGTTCCGACTGGCAGGAGTGGAAAGTCCGTGAGGTCGAAACCGGCAAGGACCTGTCCGACGGCATCAAGTGGGTAAAGTTTTCCGGCGCCTCGTGGACAAACGACGGCAAGGGGTTCTTCTACAGCCGTTACGATGAACCAAAAGGCGATTCGCTGAAGGGCACAAACTATTTTCAGAAACTCTATTATCACAACCTCGGCACGTCGCAATCTGAAGATAAGCTCATCTACGAACGTCCGGATCAGAAAGAATGGCTCTTTGGCGGGAGCGTCACCGAAGACGGTCGTTATCTGATCATCACTGTCAGCCAGGGCACGGACGTAAAGAACCGGCTCTATTACAAAGACCTGACGGCCGCCGACGCGCCGGTTGTCAAACTGCTGGACGACTTTGACGCTGCCTACACCTTCATTGGCAACGACGGAAACATTTTCTGGTTCCAAACCGACCTGGGCTCGCCGCGGGGGAAGATCATCGCTGTTGACATCGATAGGCCGGAGCGCGCGAACTGGAAAGTGGTCGTGCCAGAGTCGAAAGAAGCACTGCAAGCGGTCAGTGTGATCAACAACATGTTAGTCGCAAACTACCTGAAGGACGCTCATACTCAGGTTAAGATTTACGACTTGAATGGAAAGTTTGTACGCGAGGTTGAATTTCCGGGGCTGGGCACCGCCGATGGCTTTAGCGGGAAAGCCAAAGACAAGGAGACCTTTTACTCGTTTACTGGCTTTACGTCGCCGACGACAATCTATCGCTACGATATGGTGACGGGGAACAGCAGCGTCTTTCGACAGCCCAAAGTTGATTTCAATCCCAACAACTACGAAACGAAACAGGTTTTCTACACGAGCAAAGACGGTACGAAAGTGCCGATGTTTATTACGCACAAGAAGGGCTTGAAGCTTGATGGCAACAATCCGACTTATCTGTATGCATATGGTGGCTTCAATATCTCACTTACGCCTGCATTTTCGGTAAGCAACCTCGTCTGGATGGAGATGGGGGGCATCTACGCGCAACCAAACCTGCGTGGCGGCGGTGAGTATGGTGAAGATTGGCACCAGGGCGGTATGAAGCTGAAGAAGCAGAACGTTTTTGACGATTTCATCGCGGCTGCCGAATGGTTGATTGCCAACAAATATACTTCGACGCGGAAGTTGTCCATCGGGGGCGGCAGCAACGGTGGCTTGCTGGTGGGTGCCGCTTTGACACAGCGATCAGATTTGTTTGGCGCCGCAGTGCCCGCCGTTGGCGTGATGGACATGTTGCGTTTCCAGAAGTTCACCATCGGGTGGGCCTGGGTTTCCGATTACGGCTCATCGGACAATCCCGAGGAGTTCAAAGCGCTTTACGCCTATTCGCCTCTCCAAAACATCAAGCCAGGCAAGGCTTACCCACCAACCATGGTGACCACGGCCGATCATGATGATCGTGTTTGGCCAGGCCACAGTTTCAAATTTTCGGCGGCGCTGCAAGCAGCGCAGGCAGGTCCGGCGCCGATTCTGATACGCATCGAAACGAAAGCGGGTCATGGCGCCGGCAAACCAACTTCGAAGGTCATTGAAGAGATTGCCGACCGCTGGGCTTTCCTGGTGCGCGTGCTGGACATGAATGCTATTTGAGATCTGAGATCTCAGATCTCAAATATCAAGGCGGGGAGATCCTTATCGAAGCGACGTCTCGATTGAGCTAAGATGCTGAAACACACGAATGCGTCCCCAAGTGACCCTGGGGACGCATTCTTGCCGTTACCACCTCCGATTCTAGTTGCTTCCTTCAGCTTGCCCTCCGGTCTGACTGAGGACAATGTTCTCGTTGCTGCCGCCAAAAGTAATGCTGACCAGTCTTTTAGTCGCGGTCTCTCCATTAGCCATGGACGAGAATTGTACGCCGCTGGCCTTGCGGCTCCGTTTTTCAGTGGTTGCCGTGGCTCTGGCAAGAATTTTCTTGCCGTCCACAATTAACAGCTCGTGGGTTTGGTCATCATATTTCACGCTGTAAGTACCCTTCTTGACGAGCGTGCCACCCACTTGCATGTCCGTCGGGAACTTAACGGTTTCTTTTTTGTTCTTGGCAAATGCCAGGACGCTGGTCATGGCTGTTATCACCAGAGCGATCACGATGCGATTAGCTACTGACTTCATTTCACTACTCCTTGAATTGTTGCAAGCCATACGAAGGGAGACATTTCTTGTCCGACTGAGACCCGGCGCAGTTCCAAAATTTCAGATCATCCTTCAGAATAACTTTCAAGATCAGAACGTCTCGCCTTACTGAACTACACACCGCAACTTACATGCGTGTGACAATATTTTTTTGTATCTCCGGTTTTAGTTTTAGTGGTTATGAAGTTTCGGATAGGTATACTCAAACTCAGAGTGGGTTGTTCCAGCTTGCGTTGAGGCCAACCTGATGTGGACCAGCAATCTACGATCGGTCTCCGCTTTGAGCAATCAAATGGGACCACGGATGCAGACGGCCGGTCATGCTCTCGGTATCACCGGTGGCCACTGCGATTCAAACGGCTATCGATCGGGCTTACTGGATCGATCCATCGCGGATGGGATTGCTGATGGCCCGGAACAGATTCGTGCGGCTGTCCGGTATCAGATTAAGTACGGAGCTGATGTAATCAAGACTTGCGCCACGGGTGGCGTGCTTTCGGAAGGTGATGCGGTGAGCGCGACGCAATACAGCTATGAAGAACTAAAGACGATCGTGGACGAAGCTAAGAAGCTCGAGAGGAAAGTCGCGGCCCATGCCCACGGAACTGAAGGAACCAAGATTGCACCGAGAGGGAGTGGCTTCGATCGAGCACGGGTCTTTTCTCGACGACGAAGGCGCACGAATGATGGCTCAGCGCGGCACATTTCTGGTACCGACTCTGATGGCTGGCGAAGCGGTCGAAAAAGCAGCTACAAATGGCGTGAACAAGGGACTGCGAGCCGAAAAGGCGTTGGCGGCAGCTGGCGCCATGCGCAAGGGAATCAAGATCGCTATTGCTAATAAGGTCCAAATCCGCTTGGCACTGATGCAGGCGTGATTCCTAACGGCACAAACGCACGCGAGTTTTTTCTGATGGTGGAGTGGGGCGGCATGACGCCGATGGAATCGATTGTCGCAGGGACACTGAGCGGCGCGAAGCTGCTTGGGTGGGACAAAAACGTCGGGTCGTTAACAGTTGGAAAGTCGGCTGACATCGTTGCCGTGCCCGGTGATCCACTAAAAGACATTCACAATATGGAACCGGCCGGCTTCGTAATGAAGAGCGGCGTTGTTTATAGGAACAATTTCAACTGAGTGAGATGCCATCTGAATTTTAGTCTTAGTAAACCCCTTCAGTGGGCTGTTTGGGAAGAGAGGTTCTGTCTCCCATTCACACCGCGGCTTTAGCCCGGTGATGCAAACGGCCAAACCGAGTTCCGCAAACCGTTTTCAACGGTTTTCTTGGGGACGCTCATGCGACCAGAATGTTGAGTCGCTGGCCTGATCAATTTCAGCGGAAAAGTGTTCTCGCAAGAAAGCGAATCCGCAGCTAAGCAAACCGTTAAAAACGGTTCTCTTGTTTTTATCGCGCTCAGATCACCGGGCTGAAGCCACGGTGTGAATGAGAGTCAGAAGCTCTTTTCCAGACAGACCCGTCAGTAGCTATTTGCTTACCGGGCAATCAGATCAAGGTTCTTTTCTTCTTCCAGCCAGTCGCGAGTCATGTCGCACCAGAGAGCCAGGCCTTGCCATTCCTTGAAGGCTGAATAGTACCGGGCGATTCTTTTATCCGTCGCTTTGCGGCCGTTATTGCGCACTTTGAAAAACTTTGCACGCGTCCAGGAGTCCAGCGCCAGACCGTCGTATCTTCCCAGTAGTTTAAGGAGATTTTCGGCGGCATAGGACCCCACTCCCTTTACCGTTTTCATCTTTTTAATCAACTCCGCCGTAGGCAAGAGACTCGCGAGCCATTCTTCAACATTCAAATTTCCGGAAGCCACCCGGTCAGCTAGTTCTTTCAGGTACGCCGCACGATAACCGGCACGCACTTCGTCAACGTAAAATCGCAACGGCATCAGAGCCATCGCCTCCGGAGTGGGAAAAGTCCGGCGTCCATCATTCGATTCCCTTCCGAGATTTTGGACCAGCCCGGTAACCATCTTGTCGGTGAGTGCCCACGAACAATTGGTGGTACAAATCATCTTCACCAGATCTTCAAAAACGGTTGGCGACCGAAGCATCCGCCCCGCTCCGTGGTTCGAAACCCAGGCAAAGTCCGGGTGCGCTTTCATCGCCCGGTAAAAAACGGTCAAATCATCATCCAGCCTCAGCATGTGTCGCACGTCAATGAGAATACTTTCCCCGGCTTTCTTCCCAACCGGGCGCGAGGTGTTGATCTGGAGCGAGCCCTTAGCGGCTGAGATAACGACCGTTACCGGTGCACCGTTCGCAACGTCGAGCGTTCGCGTAAGGACCCATCTTTCCCGATCAACCTCAAAAGGTAAAAGCTCACACCAACCGTGGCTGATGACTGTTCGCTTAAAATTAAAAGTGCGAGTTATAGGAATGGATAACATGATTCCGCTAGCATACCTCAGCTGATCCGGGGCGGCCTACATCTCACTCCTGTATAATCCAAAAACAACAATGGACCTCGAATCACTCCCAACACCTGCGCTTGTACTTGACGTCGAACGCCTTAGGTGCAACGCGAGGCAGATCAGCACGCGAGTGAGCGATCTCGGCGCGCGGCTGCGCCCACATGTGAAAACACATAAGTGTATCGAGGTCGCTCGCATTCAAAGTGAAGGACATTCAGGAGCGGTGACTGTGTCAACACTAGCAGAGGCGCGTGCCTTCGCCATTAATGGATTTCCAGACATTACCTACGCCGTGCCGATTGAGCCGGGTAAATTCGAGGCAGCAATCGAGTTGGCAAAGACCTGCGAGCGGCTGAATCTAATCACTGATAATCCTGACATCCCGGCTCTGCTTAACAGGGCTGCAGCGCGAGCTGGGATCACAATGGATATCTTCTTGAAGGTCGATTGTGGTTATCACCGGTGCGGAGTGGAACCTGATTCGCAAGAGGCCCTGGCTATACCAGCATTGATCTCCGGCTCGTCACATCTTCGCTTCGCCGGAATTCTTACTCATGCCGGCCATTCATATCACCACCGCTCGCGGGAAGAACGCCTGACTATCGCCAGACGAGAACGTGATGTAATGGTCGGGCTTGCGCAACGCTTGCGAAATTCTGGCATTGATGCATCGACGGTGAGCATTGGCTCAACTCCAACAATAACAGTTGTCGATCATCTCGATGGTATAGACGAAGTGCGTCCTGGTAACTATATCTTCTTCGATGGTTTCCAGGCTGCCATTGGCAGTTGCAGGATAGAAGATTGTGCTCTAACGGTGCTGGCGGCCATTGTGAGTTGCGATTTGAAACGGCGAAAGCTTGTGATTGACGCGGGAGCGATCGCTCTGTCAAAAGACCGCGGCGCGATTGAGTTTGATCAGAGCTGTGGTTACGGACAGGTGCTGGATCTGGAAGGTCATGACCTGGGACTTCGAGTCGAATCGCTTTCCCAGGAACACGCTGAGATTCGCGCCGACAATGCCGATGCCATTGAGCGGCTGAAGATTGGTACCCGTGTGCGGGTCCTGGCCAATCACTCATGTCTCACTGCCGCTCAACACTCTCACTATAATATTCTCGAGCGAGGGGCAATCGTTGATCGGTGGGAGATTCAAAGGGGCTGGTAGATAGGAAGGGACGCGGCGACAGGGAGAAGTGGCGACAGGGAGATGTAAACGCGTGGAGAACCATTGCGCTGACCGAAAAACTCGAAAAACGTTCAGAAAATCGCGCGGTTGTCCCGTGTCTCCGATTCTCCGTACCGTCCAGTCCCGTCGTTGTATGTTTCGAGTTCGGTCAACCTGAGCCTTGACACATGGAGAACGCGGAGGCTAGACTGAAGCCACTTGAAAACAGTGTGTGGAAGGCTGTACTTGGGTCCTCCCTAACACTCGGGAGACTTGAGAGCAGAGTCAAACACTAAGACTCTCTACAGTAATTAAACGGTGAACGTACGCACCGCTTCCGAATAGTTGGCCGGAGCTTTCCGGCAACCCCTTCGCTCCACCCGAGCAGTCCCACGTGGCAGTTCTGGTGGAGCGATATTATGTCTGCGCATCGACTGCGAAACCCGCAAAAAACCGACCGGCTTGTGATACTGGGAGACACTTATCAGTTCCTCCCGGCCCTCTCTTTTGTGGCGCTGAGCCCGGTACTCACCCGGTCTATCGAACGTAGATTGGATTAGAAATAACCCAGGGCTGATCGCTAACAGGTTTGGGCAGTTGCGATAGATAGACCTCCACCCGGTAACTTCCTTTCTCTTTCGTAACAAATTCCATCGCGCTCACTCCATTATCATTCTTAATTGGTGTTCCATCTTTTAGTAGGACAATGCGACCAGGGACTGGAATGCTTACCGTCAGATGCACCGCGTCATCCAGCATTATCTCATCGCCCATTATCTTCCTTTCATTTCCATCGTGAGCATAAAAACGAAAACCGGAAGTATCTCCAAAAAGATCATAACCAATAAAACAGTGTCCGGCAGAGAGTGCTGTTAATAGAGCCTCTTCAGTCAGGTGCTGATCGCGCAAAGAGTCAAGGAGCACGTGCATACGGACCAGGCGAAAGCTTCGCTCATAAGGATCGAGTTGCAAGCCCAGTAAAGTCTTCCCTGACGAATCGCTCAAACTTATCCCAATGTTCGCATGTGCATCGTTTCCAGCAATAGCGACGAGCTTCTCTTTTTTCCGTACGATCGCTTCGTCCCATCTTCTTATGTTCTCAGATGGGCGTTCATAGAAGGTGGCAAACAGAAGGTCGGGATAACTGCGATAGGACCACACGCTGTGGAAGAACATTAGCAGGGGGTTGATTTTTCGCGCGTTGGTGTAAAGATTGTAAATCTCGATGCCCTTGTAACCGATCGCCTCCCAACTCTTGAACTCATAGGGATACGCCACGAACGCTGCTCCAGATGTACGGCGCCTTAGCACCTCTTGTGTGGACCATTGACTGTCAGCACTCACCTGGCTGTCTCCTGGAAGAAGGAGGAGGCGATCACCAGAGGCTGTTCTTACTTCGTTACCATTGATGAACAATACTCCAGCGTGTTCTCCTTTGAGCGTTAGGTCGGCAGTGCTGAAATCACTAGACGGATGTTCCGTCATCACCACGAAATTAAGGCGATTGGATTTAGCGGCGGAAATGATGTCCTGGAAGGTACCGGTGCTATGACCGCCAAGAAATGAGTGAACGTGAACAACACCCTGGTATTCGACAAGCGCATCGCCACTCGCAGGCGATTGGCGTTGAGACTGAAGCCAGCCGATCGCCGCATGAAGCTGGCCGAGCTTATACCGGCCGTAGGCAAAAGGGATTTGCGAGAGCAGGATTAAGACAAACAAGAGGAGTAAGAGCTTTTTCCAACGCTTCATAATAACGCAGGACCCACCAGAGCGGAGGATCCGAAAACACATATGAGGAAGATCAGTGGCAAAAGGATATCCAAGAAACTGACCTTAAGCCTCTTTGCGTCTTTGCTCCTTTGCGTCTTTGCGTGACAAATCTCCTCAATTCTCAAAATCGACAGACGCTACATGCTCGCTGATGCTGCTACCAAACTCAGCCACTTTAATGTGGTCCGGATGAATCGTGTAACTTTCAAGCCCTCCACGACCACGAAAGACGGCGACCAGCCCAGTATCGTATGAGCGTGGGAGACTAAGGACGTCAAAGCCCACGGACAAACTTACGATCTCAGGAATCGCAGCAGCGAGGCCGCGAAGTAAACCTACATGCTCCTCGCGAACTTCCTGTTCAATATCAGCCCGATACTTCCAGACGACGATGTGTGTCAGCATGGTAACTCCAAGGATGAAGGATGAAGGATGAAGGATGAAGGCGGAAGGATGAAGCACTCCCAAAGAAGATTGTAGTTTATCCTTCCGCCTTCATCCTTCCGCCTTCATCCTTCCGCCTTCATCCTTCCGCCTTCATCCTTCCGCCTTCATCCTTCGCATCTCCCGTTCTTCGCACCATTCGCGTGTAATCTGATGTCGATAATCGAAAAGCCTTTGCAAGCGGCCCTGGATCAGGATGGGCGCAAACGCACGTCCGAGAAAACCCAACGGTGGTTTATAATCTATTCTATCTCGCAATATCGCACCGCTTTTGTGAGGTTCAATGACGTGAGAATGATGCCAGCTACGAAAGGGGCCTTTGACTTGAATGTCCTCGAACCTGTGCGGTGGATCGTAAACGGTGTGCTCGGCAACCCACTTGAAAGTAATCGGTCCGAGCACTCTGGTCTCTATGACCGCCCGTGAACCCACTTCCGAAATACTTGCACTCTCGATTACCCGGGCACTCTCCCAGGGCGGGAGGAGCAATTGCAGCACGTCTGGTTGCTCGTGAAAAGAAAACACATGCTCCTGGCTTGCTCTGATAAAACTCTCCTTCACAAACCGCATGTGTTCACAGATGATTAGCCACAGATCTGCGCGGATGGACACGGATAGGAAAAAGAAAATAAATCAATTAAGAACCCGCAGGTCGTCTTTGCTCAGATCTGCGTTCATCCGTGAAAATCTGTGGCAAGATCTCTCTCACATTTCGAGCTTCCAGCTTTATACTAACTGTCTGATATCGTCTTCCGCTAACACTCCATTCGACTCTTTCGCGCGTTCATAGATGCGGTTCACGCGTTCATCACTGGGCTCAATCCCGCGCTTCTCCAACCAGTAGATCACATTTGACTTGCCACTCATCGGACCGATCTCAATCACTTGCTCCAGTCCAAAAAGACCAGCTGGGACGCCTGAGTAAACCAGGTCAGCTAGTCGTCGATCACCCTTCTTGTAGCTCTTAATAACAGCGGCCGCATGAACCCCCGTAGCTGTCCGGAAGGCGTCGCGTCCAAAAACCGGGTAATTGTATGGAATCGGCCAGCCACACGCGCCGGAAGCGACCTGGCAATACTCGCCCAGCCGCGATAGATTGTTGTCGATCCATCCCATGAGTTTGAGGTTGACGAGCAACTGATCCATTGGTGTGTTTCCAACCCGCTCACCCATTCCCAGCGCTGAACCGTGAACCTGGTCCGCCCCGCCTTCGATGGCGGCGATTGAGTTAATGACGCCGAGCCCGCGATCCTGATGCCCATGCCAGTCGAGCCTTACGGCTTCACCCTGCTCCTCGATGATGCTCTTTACGAACCGCACAACGGACCGAGCTCCATCCGGAGTTGAATGTCCTACCGTGTCGCAAACGCATACAGCTTTTGCCCCGCAGCGAATGGCCATGGTGTAAAGCGCGCGGATCGTTTCCGGATCTGCGCGGGTGGTGTCCTCAGTGACGTACATCACCGGCATTCCTTCGCTTACAGCAAACGTGACGGCGTCTTCAGTCATTGCCAGTAGTTTCTCTAACGTCCAGTCTTCCGCGAAGAAGCGTACCGAAGAGGATCCGATGAAGGTGCACACCTCAATGGGAATACCCGCACGTTGCGAGATTTCGACGATCGGCACGATGTCATTGCGAAGGGTGCGCGCGGCGCAGTTAGGGCGAATCCTGAGTTTCTTCTCTGCAATTTCCCGAGCCAGGCGCTCCACGCCAGCAGCGTGTGTGCCACCAGCTCCGGGCAAACCGATATCAGCCGTGTCGATGCCCACTGCATCCATCAGATGGAGCAGATCGATTTTCTTTTCAACTGGCGGCTCACACACAGAGGGCGATTGCAGACCGTCCCGTAGAGTTTCGTCGTCAAAACTGATGTGACGATTTGGCGCACGAATGGTGGGCTCAATGTTGTTCCAGTCATAAACCAGCTTGTCAAAAGACACCGTATTAAACCTCCGGCAGAACTATGAAGAAAGGGTTAGTGGGAGAATTGGATTACAACAACCGCGGTAGTGAATGTCAAGAATGGCGCAAAAGGGAGAGGGAGACGCGGTAGCTAGAGTGATTAAGAGTTCACGCAAAGACGCAAAGGGGCAAAGACGCAAAGAAGGTTTAGATACCGTTGCGGTGCTCGCATTTATAGCCTTCATCTTTGCGTCTTTGCCCCTTTGCGTCTTTGCGTGATCAACCGTGCAATCCGCTCTTACTCTGGTTGTCTGTTGACAACTCGCCTAATGCCATCCTTAATGAGCGCGCCACCGAAATTAACCAGGAGACCAAGGCGTTTATCTGCTACACGCAGATACGTTAGCAACTGTTTCTTGTGAACAGGAGCTATTATCTCAAGCGACTTGATCTCCACAATAACCTTACCTTCAACAATCAAATCTGGCCGAAAGCCGACGTTCATCCGTACTTCTTCCCAGATGACCGGCAGCGGCTGCTGGTGAATTACGTGCAGCCCTCTTTTTCTAAGTTCATACCCCATGATTGCTTCATAGACTGACTCTAGCAAGCCGGGACCAAGTCTCGTGTGCACGGTATAGGCCGCATCAACAATTATTTTCGCGATTTCATTTTCAGTCATTGTGAGGATCTCCTGAAAGAGGAAGGAGTTTACCCAAACCTTCAGATCAAACTCTACGGGGAAAGGGGCAGTTAGAAATGGCCGCCGCGGAGACGCCGGTAAACGAATCTGTGAAGGTGATGGTAGTGAGCGTTCCGATTAGTAGTTCACGCAAAGGCGCAAAGGGGCAAAGACGCAAAGAAAGCTTAGATCCTTTTGGGTAGTGTGCTCGCCTTTACGGTTTCCCTCTTTGCGTCTTTGCCCCTTTGCGTCTTTGCGTGATCAACCGTGCAATCCGCTGTCACTCTGGTAGTCTGTTGACAACTCGCCCGATGCCATCCTTTATGAGCACGCCACCAAAATTGATTAAGAGTCCAAGGCGCTTATCTGCCACGCGCAGATATGTTAGCAGTTGTTTCTTGTGAACATGAGCTATTACCTCAAGCGACTTGATCTCATCACCTTAACTTCGTAAGTTGCTGATTCAGCAATTCCCAAACCTGACGAATATGCTTTTCAGTTGTCCGGATGTTTCCGATGGAGAGCCGCAAACTAAGCTTGTCGCCCAGTTTGGTGTGGGAGAGGAGAGCTTTGCCACTGGCATTTACACCGTGCATGATCGCTTCGTTCAAAGCATTCAATCGTTCGTTACGCGTGGCTTCGTCGGCCGCTTCGATCTCGGGACGTGCGCGGAAACAAACGAGTGCTAAGGGGACCGGCGCGAGCATCTCCCAGTCTGCGGATTCATTTACCCAGGAAGTAAAGAGCTTCGCCAGCCGGCAGTGCTCGCGTATACGCGCTGCCAACCCTTCATGCCCGAAGTAGCGAATGATCATCCATAGCTTCAATGCCCGAAAACGCCGCCCGAGTTGAATGCCGTAGTCTGAACCGCTACGCACGTTCGCTTGCTCAGGAGTCCGGAGGTATTCCGGCACCAGAGAGAACGCGCGTCCGAGCAGATCCATATGCCGGCAAAAGAGCACCGATAAATCAAAAGGCGTAAACAACCATTTGTGAGGATTGACTGCCACGGAATCCGCGCGCTCACAACCATCGAGGATGTATCGAAGTTCCGGCACGACTGCCGCCGAGCCGGCATAAGCAGCGTCAACGTGCAACCACATGCTGTGTTTTTCGCAAATAGGCACAATCTCACTGACCGGGTCGATGCTCGACGTCGACGTGGTACCCACTGTCGCAACGACACAGAATGGAATGATGCCATTGCGCTTGTCTTCCTCGATTGCCTCGGTCAGCGCTTTCGCATCCATGCGGAATTCTGAATCGGTGGGAATCTTGCGCAGACCTCGCTGTCCGAGACCGAGCGTAATGACGCCTTTCTCGATCGATGAATGGGAATGCTCCGAAACATAAACACGCAGGAGGGGAAGATCTTTCCTGCCGCTCATTCCTTCTTCCCGTATCCGCAGCTCAACACCTTCGCGCGCAGCAGCAATCGCATGCATGCTGGAAACTGATGCCGTGTCGTAAATAATCCCAGTGTATCCAGCATCAAGTCCCATCATTTGTCGGAGCCAATCGAGGGTCACCTCTTCCAACTCCGTAGAAGCTGGAGAAGTGCGCCAGAGCATCGCCTTGTTATCGAAGGCCGCAGAGAGGAGTTCGCCGAAGATTCCGGGCGCCGACGTGGACGTGGCGAAGTAAGCAAAAAACGATGGGTGGCTCCAGTGCGTCAACGCTGGCACGATCAAACGGTCAACATCGGCGATAATCCGCGCCATGGGTTCGCCTTTTTCCGGCGGTGCGATAGGAAGTTTGGCTTTTAAATCGCCGGGCTCGATTTGCGCCAGCACCGCTAGATCTTCAATGCGGTTGAAATAGTCGCTGATCCAATCAATCAACTCATGGCCGAAGCGACGAAACTCTTCGGCCTGCATATCGCCAGATTCGGGAGCGATGCCATCACTGTATTCAGGTGCTTCTTTCATTTTCCTATGCCAGATCGTCCAGCGGCGGCACCCCATGTTGCATACGCCCGGCTTCACCTGATCTACTCATCTGTGCTTGTCCCTTTTTCGCGGAACTCTATAGTTCAATTCCTATGGATGCAACACCTCATTTCGACCTCGCACCTTGCGGGTATCATAGCGGGCGGGCCGCCGCCGCTCCCGGTAAAGAGCTCGAGTCGTCAAGTGAAAGTCATTACTAAAGGTAGTCAAATGATGACTATTCGCCCCACCAGCAATGGAAGATTTGCGTCAAGACAGAGTCGCGGCTATTATTCAGGCTCGATTACGCATTCGCCCAGGTTATGCGACCCAGAATTGTCTCCGGCCTGGCTAACCCTCGGAGATGAAACTGGCGTTCTAAGTTTAACCATCTGTCAACTACAATCAACTGTGAGGACTATATGAAGCGCACACTATTATCACTCTTATTCATCACCACTTTCTTTTGCTCTTTTGCGTGCGAACGCAGAGGAGGTCCAGCCGCCGGTGGTGAGACCGGACAAATTGTAGTGGGTTACTACGGAGACCTTACTGGACGCACTTCCAACTTTGGCGTCTCAACCAAAAATGGCGTTCTCATGGCCGCCGACGAGATAAACAAAGCAGGCGGCATTAACGGCAGACAAATCACGATTCTCTCAGAAGATGATGAAGGTCGGCCCGAAAAGGCCGCGACAGTCGTTACGAAACTCATTGATCAGGATCGCGTGATTGCCTTGCTGGGAGAAGTTGCGTCAGGCAATAGTTTGGCGGCGGCGCCAAAAGCGCAAGCGGCGCACGTGCCGATGATCTCGCCTTCCTCTACGAATCCTGCAGTGACGCAAGTGGGTGACTACATTTCGCGCGTGTGCTTCATAGACCCGTTTCAGGGCGAGGTGATGGCCAAATTTTCCTCTAACACACTTAAGGCCAAGACTGCGGCTATTATGCTCGACTTCAATTCTCCCTACAGTCGCGGCCTCACCGAGTTTTTTGAAAAGAGCTTTACAAAGTTGGGTGGTAAGGTCGTCAGTAAGCAGTCCTACACGCAGGGAGATCGCGACTACAAAGGACAGCTTACTTCAATTCGATCATTGAACCCGGATGTTATTTATGTTCCGGGATATTACGGAGAGGTTGGAGTAATTGCGAAACAGGCCAAGCAACTGGACATCAAAGCGCCGTTGCTTGGCGGTGATGGATGGGACGCGCCGCAACTTTGGGAACTGGGAGGCGACGCGCTCAATGGTTCATACATCTCAAACCACTACTCAGTCGAAGATCCCTCGCCCGCTATCCAAAAGTTTGTAGGAGATTTTAAGGGGCGTTATAACATCGCGCCAGATGCTCTGGCAGCGCTCGGCTATGATGCGATGCGTGTGTTAGGTGATGCCCTCAAACGCGCCGGCACCTCTGAGGGTCCCAAGCTGCGTGACGCCATCAACACGACGAAGAACTTTCCCGGAGTAACTGGCGTGATCACTATCGACGCCGAACGCAACGCCGTGAAGCCCGCTGTAGTGCTCAAACTACAAGGTGGCAAGTATGTTTATCAGGAGACAATCAATCCCGATGTTCCGGCGGGAACCGCCGCAACCGGGCCTTCACCTAATCTCAGCCCTTCCGCAACCTCCTCGCCGGTAACAGTCTCAGCCGCGTCTCAGTCGGCCGGCACCAATAGGAATGCGGCGGCGACGAAGGCGACACCAAGGTAGGGGCAGCTACCCAATCATGGACACCTTCATTCAGCAGCTTATCAACGGCCTGACTGTGGGCGCTATTTACGCGTTGATTGCCCTCGGCTATACGATGGTCTACGGCATTCTTCGTTTGATTAACTTTGCGCACGGCGACATTTACATGGTGGGGGCATTCGTCGGTTACTTTCTCGCTTACCAACTGGGATTTGCTGCCGGACCATCTCTTATGGGACTGACAGTGGTGCTGATCGGCTCGATGATCATCGCGGCACTTGTTGGTATGGCTATCGAGCGCTTCGCCTATCGTCCCATTCGAAAATATGCACGCATGACAACCTTGATCACGGCCATCGGTGTCTCGCTGTTGATTGAGAATCTTTTTGTGGCCCGGCTCGGCGCCGCGCCGCGCGCCTTCCCCCAGTTACTACGCGAAGAAAGCTATACACTGTTTGGCAATGCAGCCATCTCCAAATCACAAATCCTGATCTTCATAGTCTCGATTGCTTTGATGCTACTGCTGCAATGGATCATCTTTAAGACTAAAGTAGGAACGGCCATGCGTGCCGTTTCTTTCAATCTCAACTCGGCCAAGTTAATGGGTATTAATACGGATGTAATCATCTCCGTAACCTTCGCGCTCGGATCGGCACTTGCGGCCGCCGCCGGCGTTCTGACTGCGCAATACAATCCGCAAATCGATCCGCTGATGGGCATCATCACCGGCCTTAAAGCTTTCGTTGCCGCTGTGCTCGGAGGCATCGGCAATGTGCCTGGGGCCGTGCTGGGCGGCTTGCTGATCGGCATCGCGGAGACGTTTGTCGTCGGCTATGGACAGAACATCGGCGTGCCCTCGACCTTCCGCGATGCGGTTGCTTTTGCAATTCTGATCCTGGTGCTGCTATTTCGCCCAACAGGCTTGCTCGGTTCGACGGTTCAGGAAAAAGTCTAGAGATTTTAGATTTTAGATTGCCGATTGCAGGGATTTAAATCACAACCCTGAGAATGGGAAAATCGGCAATCGGCAATCGGCAATCTAAAATAAGTTCATGCCAACCTTAGTCAAACGACTAATTGCCGCGCTGATCATTGTCCTCTTGCTAATCGCCATGAATCAATACATGAGCGAGGAGGGGTTGTTTGGCTTCGGCGTGCCTCCTTATTACGCGCGCGTCATCATGCTGGCGGGAATCAATGTCATTCTTGCCGTTTCTTTAAACCTCATCACGGGCTTCACCGGCCAATTCTCCATTGGGCACGCGGGGTTCATGGCGGTCGGCGCATATACGTCGGCCTATCTGACGGTCTATTACGCGCAGGGCTGGGAGCGTTCGCTGGGTGTCATGATAGGCGGCAGTCTCGCGCACGCGCTCATTTTTCTGCTGGCCATTTTGGTAGGAGCGCTGGTCGCGGCACTCGCCGGGTTAATCGTTGGGATTCCGTCGCTGCGGCTGCGCGGAGATTACCTCGCTATCGTAACGCTCGGCTTCGCCGAAATCATCCGCATCGTCATTCTCAACATAGATAAGGTGGGCGGCGCAACCGGCTTTACGGTGCCCGGTTACACAAACTTTTTATGGGTTGGATCCTTCGCCGTTCTTACTATCGTCATCGTCTACAACATTGTCCATTCCGATATTGGCCGCGCCCTGGTGTCTATCCGCGAGGATGAGTTAGCGGCAGAAGCAATGGGCATCAACACCACGCGCTATAAGGTGCTTTCCTTCGTAATCAGCTCGGCGCTCGCCGGCATGGCTGGCGTTTTGTTCGGACACTACACGCAGTTCTTAAGCACCAACGACTTTCAGTTCATCCGCTCGTTTGAAATCATCATCATGATCGTGCTGGGCGGCATGGGGTCGCTTACCGGAGCGGTCTTCGGAGCAATTGTAATTACTCTCTTGCCGGAGCTCCTGCGCAGACTTCCGGGCGACTTCTCCAAATATCGGCTGGTGGTCTACTCGGCCTTGCTGATCATTATCATGCTGACACGCCCTCAAGGGATTTTGGGAACGCGAGAGTTTAGTCTCTCCTGGCTCAAGCGTGCGCAGCGCCAGCCAGAGGGGAATGCGCCGGTGGGCGAGAAAGGCGTACCAATCGCCGAGCAGGGCTTGCCCTCAGCAATTGATCGCGCTAAAGAGGCGGAGAATAGATGAGCAAGTCTCCGGAACAAGATGTCGTCAAGGCAACTAAGGAAAAGTCCGTTCTTACGGAGGCCGCTCGGGCTATTCGGAGGGAGCAGCAAAAGGCGCCTGACCCCGAACATCCTTTGCGTACCGTTAAGTGCACGATTCAGTTTGGCGGGTTGCTGGCTGTCAATGAACTGGGAATGGAGGTGCGGCGCGGCGAGATTTACGGGCTCATTGGACCAAACGGCGCCGGCAAGACAACAATTTTCAATCTGCTGACTGGAGTATATGAACCGACTTCAGGAGAAATTTACTTTCAAGGGCGACGAATCGATGGTCTGAAGTCTTATGAAATCTCACGCCGCGGCGTGTCGCGCACATTCCAGAACATTCGGCTGTTCCCCAGTATGTCGGTTCTGGAAAATGTGATGACAGCCTGCCACCGCCACGCCAGGCAGACACTGGTCGATGCGGTGCTGCGCACGCCGCGTTTTGTACGTGATGAGCGCGAACATCGCGATTTTGCGATCGAACTGCTCGAGATATTCGACCTTGCACGGGTAAAAGACGAGGGTGGCACGAGCTTGCCGTATGGCAAGCAGCGCCGGCTGGAAATTGTGCGCGCGCTGGCAACACGCCCGCAGCTCTTGCTGCTCGACGAACCTGCTGCCGGCATGAATCCTTCCGAGCAGGAAGACTTGATGAAGCTAATTCAGCAGATCCGTGATCGTTTTGGTTTGACCATCCTGCTGGTTGAACACAACATGAAGGTGGTGATGGGCGTGTGCGAAAGAATCCAGGTCGTCGATTATGGAAAGACGATCGCGCTTGGGCTTCCAGATGAGATTAAGAACGATCCGAAGGTGATTGAAGCGTATTTAGGAGATTAACTGTCCGTGGTCAGTTGTCCGTGGTCAGTTGTCCGTGGTCAGTTATCAATACAACTACTGACTAGTGTAGTGTCTCAAAAATAACTGTACAACAGTCAAGCAGTCGCTGGGTTCATGAATGGCATGAAAGAAAAGCACTTTGAGTTTTCTCGATTTTTTGTGGGATTTCGTGGATCGCCTGCCGTGGCCAAAGACTCGATCCACGAAATTCCACTAAGCCGCACGAAAAAAGACTGAAAAGTTCAATTGAGAGGCACTACCACTGACCACTGACCGCTGACTACTGACCGCTGACTACTGACCACTGACTACTGACACTGACCACTGACAGCTTTTATGCTGAAGCTAGAAAACGTCTCAGTAAATTACGGCGCCATAGAGGCCCTGACCGACATCTCAATGAGAGTCGGCAAGGGCGAAGTGGTAACGCTGATCGGCGCGAATGGCGCAGGCAAAACGACCACGCTGCGCACAATCACTGGCTTGCTGGAACCGCGGCAGGGCCGCGTGATGTTTGAAGACGATGACATTAGCGGCAATCCAACGCACAGGCTTGTCGCGCGGGGTATTTCGATGTCGCCCGAAGGCAGGGGCGTATTTGCGAACCTTTCAGTGCGCGAGAACTTGCAGATGGGCGCGTATCTCAATAAAGACAAGCGAAGAATAGCTGCTGATATGGAGCGAGCTTTCCAGATGTTCCCGCGCCTGAAGGAGCGCGAGTCGCAGAAGGCGGGCACATTGTCCGGCGGTGAACAGCAGATGCTGGCAATCGGGCGCGCACTTATGTCCAATCCGCGCCTCCTGCTTCTTGACGAGCCGTCTTTGGGTCTTGCGCCCCTGGTGGTCCACACGATCTTTGAAGCAATCGACGAGATCAGAAGCAAGGGAACGACGATCCTTCTGGTCGAGCAAAATGCTCATGCGGCGCTGGGCCATTCAGACCGTGCCTATGTCATGGAAACGGGAAAAATTGTTATGGAAGGACCATCTAAAGAACTCGCCGCCGATCCGAGAATCAAGGAAGCCTACCTGGGCGAGTAGATCAATTTACCGGTGTTTGGGAAAAAACATTTGCATCGCAGACTGCCGGCAGCGGTAAGAAGCGCTTTTTTGCTATTGGCGTTGTTTTGTCTGCTTGTATTTGCACTGTCCTGTGAACGTCCCGAGCAGAAGGGACCAGCCCCCGATCGCAGCCCGATCAAGATTGGGTATTTGGGGGATCTTTCCGGGCCGACTTTCGACTTTGGCCAGTCAGCTAAAAACGGCATGCTCCTCGCCGCCGATCAGATCAATCAGGCCGGCGGCATTAATGGTCGCAAGATTGATGTCGTAATTGAAGATGATCAGGGCAGTCCCGAACTGGCTGCGTCTCTCGTGAGCAAGCTGATCGATCGTGACAAAGTAGTAGCAGTGATTGCCGGCGGCGCTTCAGGCAACAGCCTCGCCGCGGCACCCAAAGCGCAGTCGGCCGAGATCCCGATGATTTCTCCTTCATCAACCAATCCCGCGGTCACCCAGGTTGGTAACTACATCTTTCGCGCGTGCTTCATCGATGCTTTTCAAGGCGAGGTGATGGCGAAATTCGCCGCCCAAAGGCTACAAGCAAAGAAGGCTGCAATCATGCTCGATTTTAATTCGCCTTACAGCCGCGGCCTGACGGATTTTTTTGAGTTGAGTTTTGCAAAGCTGGGCGGGCAAGTTGTAAGCAAGCAGTCGTACACGCAGGGAGACCCTGACTACAAAGGACAGTTAAGCTCGATTAAGTCCGCGGAACCTGATGTCATCTATATTCCAGGCTATTACGGTGAGATTGCAGTTATTGCCAAACAGGCGCGACAGATGGGAATGACGCAACCACTGCTCGGTGGTGACGGGTGGGATGCACCGGAACTTTGGCCGCTGGGTGGCGACGCACTCAACGGTTCTTATATCTCCAATCACTACTCAGTGGAAGATCCTTCACCGGCAATACAGAACTTCGTGGCAGACTACAAACTTCACTACGGCAATTTGACTCCCGACGCACATGCTGCGCTCGCCTATGATGCGATGAGGTTTCTTGCCGAAGCCATTCAGCGGGCAGGTACAACCAACGGTCCCAAGCTGCGTGACGCGGTCGCGGCGACAAAGAATTTTCCCGGCGTGACCGGCGTTATCACCTTGGACGCGCAAAGGAACGCCATAAAAGCTGCTGCTGTTTTGAAACTACAAGACGGAAAATACATCTACCAGGAAACAATCCAGCCGGAAGCCATCGCTCCGGTCTCGTCACCATCAGCATCACCTTCCGCAAAACGACCAAGAGCCAAACGCGCGAAATAACCGGCCCAAGTGGCGATTTGACTGTGTGAACCCCCAAGAGGATTACGTAAGAGGAAGGCAGAACTCAGGGTAATTTGCAAGTCAGGAAGGCGGACCCTGTCCCCGCTCTTACGTCGAAAACAAGAATCGTTTAGACTATCAACTTAATTCATCCTCACCTCAAAGTAGCTTCCTCACATGGCTCGCAAATGGTCGAACCTCAATCTCCCAGGCGCACTCCACTATATTACCGGCAACTTCCTTAACCGCACCCCTATCTTCACCGACGCCGAATGCTGCAAGGTGTTCCTTGCTGAGCTTCAGAAACTAAATCAAAACTGGCCCAGCAAGTTGATCACATATGTGCTGATGCCGGATCACCTTCATCTCATAGCCAATCCCAGGGATGGTCGCATCAAGGAATTCACCGGCCAGTTGAAAGCAGTCTCCGCGAAGGCAATTGTTCGGGCAAACAGCCCCTTTGTTTTTGCAGAGACGGATAAAGGGCACCAGGCCTGGCAAGAGAGCTTCAAAGGTGCGGCGTTGTGGAGTGAGTGGATGATCTGGCAGAAGATCAACTACATCCACAACAACCCGGTGAAAGCGGACTTGGTAAGATCTACCAAAGACTACTATTGGTCGGGCTTTCGATCCTTTTACTCACAGGGTGATGAGCCTTTGAAGGTTGATCATGACTGGTGGTGGCCGGAAGATTCCGAGAAGCTGTCGAAGGCGATGAAAGAGATGGGCTGGTACAGCTTTGAAAAGAGGAGATGAGGATATGGAGTTTGCTGAGTGGCCTTCAATCGTGAGCGCGGGGACAGGGTCCGCCTTCCTGACCTGCAAATTACCACCGCCCCTTTGTGTCAATCACACAGTCTCTAACCTCGCCGGGTTCTGTAATTGAATGGGCGCAAGGCTAAACCGCTTCTGACTGCGACGTGAAATGAAACTCCCTTACCTTCAACGCAGGAAGGAGGGCTGAGGCGCCACCTTGTGCTTCTGCACTGCCCACTCGTTCCGACGGTCCTATCATCTCGACATTACCCGGCGCCAGTAACTGCATGATGCTTTGATTGAAGCGAAAGTTTTTCACGGGATACTGAATCCTGCCGTTTTCGATGTACCAGATACCATCGCGTGTCAACCCGGTTTGCAACGCAGTGCGAGGATCAACGCTACGTATATACCAGAAGCGCCCCAGTAGAATCCCTCGGTCTGTGGCCTTGATCATTTCTTCCATTGATGCTGGGCGCTGCGAGCTTTCCATAATGTTGTTCACCGGTCCGGGTGTTGGCTGCTTATTCTTTTGCTTTGCCCAGTACCGCGAGTAGATAAGGTTCTCTAACACTCCGTTACGCACCAGATAAATCTTTTCGGCGGGCATTCCGCCCTGCGCAGCCTGAGCGCCGGGTAACTCGGCATTCCATGGATCGCTGTAGACATTGATCCGATCATCAAAGATTTGCTGTCCCACCTTAGTCTTCCCGCCTGCGGCGGAGAAAGGACTGCGGCCTTCATCCGCGCTGCGCGCATCGAAACCAAATGCAAAACCTGATAGCAGGTCCGCAACTGCTTGCGGCTCCAGAATCGCTGGATAAACTCCTGGTTCCAGCGTTCGTGGTTGACGAGATTCCAACGCTTTGCGAACGGCTTCTCCCGCAACTCGTTTAGCATCTAGCTTCGCGACGTCAAAATGATTTCGCAGAAAGTAACCGGAACTACCGCCATCGGGAGTGCGCGCCGTTGTAGAAAGACTAACCAAACTGGAGCGTGAATAGTTGAAATTGCCATTCCTTGTGGCTGAGGCTGTTGCGGAGCCGCGAGCTTGATGAAAGCCTGCGCCAATCACTCCGGCCTTTTCACACCTGGCAATCACATCGTTTATCTCGCGCGCCCGATCCTGGAGGGAAATATTCGAGGTGCTTTCCACATAGCCACTCACGGGTTGGTAAGTTTGCGGACCAAGCGTCGGCAGGTATTCGCGGTCGACCGGGGAGATGCGCGCCAGCTCCTGGGCCTCTGCCACTATCGCTTTGAGCGACTCGTCGTCGACTTCATTAGCCGAGGACGACCCGCGCTTCCTGTCGATCCAGACCACGACGTTGGCAGTTGTATTCTCGCGCGCTCCGCTTGTGGTGAATGCATTCGCCGCGAAGCGCAGGTGCGAATAGTTTTCACTCGCGACCGTAACAACTGCGTCATCAGCTTTGACGTAGCTGAGCAACTTCTTGGTAAGCTCTCGTGCTTCCTGCTCTGTTAGTAGCATCCTGACTATCTCCCGATCGACTCTTATGAAAATAGACTCAGTGCAGTCAGATGATGTGCTAATTTCACTTTTCGACGCTTCGTCTTTCTTCAGTTTTGAGGGCGATCCACTAAATCACACGAAAGTAACACTAAGTTCTTTCGTGTTTTTAGTGTGATTTTGTGGATCGCTTTACTGCTTCAATTGCTGGTCCACTTTTTCAGCAACCTGCTAGGGTGGTTGCCCTGGGCTTCGCGGGTTCAGGCAACTAAGATAGACAAGTCAGCTGCGGCCAGCGGCTGTGTTAAGAACATTGACTCGGCGAAAACGTGCGACTGGACAACCATGGCTCACAGCGTTCGACTGTCCTGGTTCGCCTTTACCGTCGTTGAAGCTGCCACCGATTTCATAAGTCGACTGGCCCCCCAAACCATCGCAGGAGTTCCAGAAGTCTGTCGTGCGCGATTGATAGGCGACATCACGCACCATCTGACCGACTTTTTCGTTCTTGATCTCCCAGAATGTCTGGCCGCCAAACTGGAAGTTGTAGCGTTGCTGATCGATTGAATAGCTGCCGTCGCCATAGATGAGAATTCCCTTCTCCACACCCGCAACGAGGTCGTCCATGGTTGTGTGATCGTTCGCGGGTTGAAGCGAAACGTTTGGCATGCGCGGAAACGAGATGCTGCCCCAACTGTCGGCGTGTAAACAGCCGTACGACCTCTTATTTGGGGACAGCAAAGCGAGATCGCGCGTCGTTTGCCAGTCAACGAAAACACCGTTCCTGATTAAATGCCATTGCTGGCCCGGAACACCTTCGTCATCGTAGCCGATAGTCGCCAGCCCACTTCGCTGAGTTCGGTCGGCGACGAAGTTTACGATCTTCGAACCAAATTGCAGCTTGCCGATCTTGTCTCGAGTCAAGAAGCTCGTGCCCGCATAATCAGCTTCCCACCAGAGTGATCGATCCAACTCCGTTGGATGGCCCACCGACTCATGTATCGTTAACCATAAATGCGATGGATGCAGCACCAGATCATACTGTCCCGGTTCGATTGGCCTGGCCTTGAGTTTTGCTACTGCGTCTTCACCCGCCCGCTCCGCCTCGTCGAGCCACGGATACTTTTCCATGTACTCATACCCGATCCCCTGCGGCCCAGCCAACGAGCTCCGCGACTGGAAATCGCCAGTCGCGCTGTTTACTGCCGTCACATTGAAGCCGGGATTGGCGCGAATGATGTACTGCTCAATGCGTGAGCCGTCAGTTGAAGCGTAGAACTTCTGTTCATTCACAAAGCTCATTGTAGAGTTAACGAAACCGACTCCCTTCGTCTTCAGCGCCCGTTCATTAATCTTCAGCAGAAATTGAATCTTGTCGTCAATGGACACTTCAAACGGGTCTTTCTCAAAGGCACTTTTCCAGCTTGTAACAATCTTTGACGCCGGAACCAGCGTGACTCGCTTGCGCTGATAGACGGAATTTGCCCGCGCGATCTCTACGGCTTGCCGGGCGATTCGTCGCACGTCCGCTTCTGTCACATCAGGACTCGAGGCAAAACCCCAGGTACCTTTGAATAGGACACGCACACCAAAGCCAAAGCTCTGGCCGCGGGAAACATTCTGTACTTGTTTCTCACGTGTAGAGATCGACTCGGTGCGATAACGGTTGATGCGGATGTCGGCATAACTCACCCCGAGCTTGCGTACGGTGCTGAGGGCAATATCGGCAAGCGCATTCTTATCGACCGCAGCAGCAGGAGCACCTTCGGCCGCCTCGACATCGTCCATCCACGCGGGAAGCGCTGAAGGCAGCGCTACCACTCCCGCAACTAAACCTGCAGTCTTGATAAAATCGCGCCGAGAGATTTTCATGGAAACTCTCATTTGGGAAGGATTGAAATGGCGGGTTGATCTAATGCAGAGCGCTGGGAATTGTCAACACAATCTGGCCGCAATTCCGGTCAATTACCAGCTGGAACCAGCTCCCATCGTTTGGCGCGTTCGATCAGCGCTTCTTCGAGCTGGGGCCAATCGTGCAAGGTAGCTGGCTCGAAATCTGCACCGTTTGGCCAAACCAATGTATGAACCTCGGGGTCGATCCTAACCTGATTGAAAACGTTAATATCTCGTAAGGGCCGGTACAATTCACCGGCCAGGATAGGTTGGAAATTGGTCGTCTGCTCGCTCAGATCGTCAAAGACAACGCGAAGTGTATATTGCCCTACGATGTTGAATGAAGCGACTCGATAGATTGGATGAAGCATAGTTTAACTACCTTCCTCGCTTAGCAGAGACCTGCGGGCTACAGCCAGAGCATCAGTTACGCATTCGGGAGAGGTGCCCCCGATTTGTGACTTTGTCTGAAGCGTCCGTTCTAATGAGAGCGCGGAGAATACGTCTTCCTCAATCAAGGGCGACAGTGAGCGCATTTCCTCCAGCGGGAGCTCCTGTAGTTCAACGCCACGTTGAATAGCATGCACGACCATGCGACCCACCACTTCGTGGGCCTCGCGAAAGGGCATGCCTTTTCGCGCGAGATAGTCGGCTAGCTCTGTTGCGTTCATGAAACCCCCTGAAGATGCTTCGCGCATTCGTTCCTCGTTGACTCGCACATTGCGCAAAACTGTCGCCGTTACTTCGAGACAGGAGCAGACGGTTTCAAACGTATCGAATACCGCTTCTTTGTCTTCCTGCATGTCTTTGTTGTAAGTGAGTGGCAGTCCTTTGAGCATCGCGAGCAGTGACATTGTGTGGCCAAAAACGCGGCCTGCTTTGCCGCGCACCAGTTCCATCGAATCCGGGTTCTTCTTTTGCGGCATCAGGCTGGAGCCAGTTGCCACTGCATCGCTCAATTCCAGAAATCCGAACTCAGTCGTTGCGTAAAGAATGATGTCTTCCGCGAGGCGCGAGAGATGGATCATGACCAGCGAACACGCACCGCCAAATTCCACACAGAAATCGCGATCACTCACTGCATCGAGACTGTTGCGGGAGACAGCATCGAAGCCCAACTCGCGCGCGACAGCTACGCGGTCTATCGGGTAGGAGGTGCCGGCAATTGCCGCGGCTCCGAGCGGAAGAATGTTCACTCGTTTGCGCACATCGGTCAGGCGCTCGCGATCGCGTGCCAGCATCTCAAAGTAAGCCAGGCACCAGTGAGCAAACAGGATGGGCTGCGCTCGCTGGAGATGGGTGTAACCTGGCAGGGCTGTCGCGCGATGATCTTCTGCTAAATCCAGCAGTGCTTTCTGAGTAGAGCGGAGGCGCGCGGTTAGTACATCAATGGCTTCTCGCAGCCAAAGCCGCAGATCGGTTGCCACTTGATCATTCCGGCTGCGTCCGGCGTGCAGCTTCAAACCCGTGTCCCCGATCTGGTCCACCAGACGCGACTCAACGAACGAGTGAATGTCCTCCGGCTTGACGCCATCGAAATAGCTCGCATCGGCAAGACTGCGATCAAGTAGTGTTTGCAGTCCACCAATGATCTTCTCGGCTTCCTCGCTGGTTAATACCCCTGCCCTCAAAAGCCCGTTGCAATGCGCGATGCTGGCACGCAGATCCGGCTCGAAGAGTCTTCGGTCGAAGGCGAACGAACGATTAAAGGCAGCGAAGCCTTCGTCAGCGTCGCCTGTAAAGCGCCCGCCCCATAGGTTTTTCGGCTCGCTCATTCGCATCCTCCTGCAAGGCTCTTCCAGGCTTCCCTGGGCGTTGAGGCTATATCAAACCCGACTGTGAAGGGAATAAGTTTACGTTTGTCCAAGTTGACCTCAGAGCATCCAACGTGCTAGTTTATGCATCTATGCACTGTTTATGCAAATGAAATGCATAGCATCGATATGAAGAAGGATACGAGACAAACGCGGATATTGAGCCTGATCCGTGCCAAACCGATTGGTACGCAGGAAGAGCTGCGGTCTCTACTCGAAAGAGCGGGCGTGCCCGCCACCCAGTCAAGCGTGTCCCGTGACCTGGAAGAGTTGGGTGTGGTGAAGCAGCGCGGTCATTACACAGTGCCACGCGCCAATGGCGCTGCGGCGCGCGGCCTGTTGAGTCTTGATGTGGCTGGAGAAAGCCTGATTGTTGCGAGGACTGAGCCCGGTCTGGCGTCCGCAGTTGCTGTTCAAATTGATGGCGCAGCGATTTCTGAGATTGTCGGCACAATTGCCGGCGAAGACACAATCTTCATCGCGGTTAGTGACCGAAGAGCACAGCGCGGAGCGATTAAGAAGGTCTGGGAGTTGTTTGTTTGATTGGTCAGTGGTCCGTGGTCAGTTGTTTCGCAGTCATGTAAAGCACGATTCCATGGGCTAAGGACTACGGACCACTGACAACGGACCACTGACAACGAACAATTAAATGATTGAGAAGATAAACAAGATAGTCTTAGCTTATTCCGGTGGTCTCGATACGTCCGTGATGCTCCGCTGGCTGAAAGACCAATACGGCTGCGAGGTAGTCTGTTACTGCGCGGATGTTGGACAAGGCGAAGAGTTAGAGGGTCTGGAAGCTAAAGCACTCGCGACAGGCGCGTCAAAATTGTACGTCGAGGATCTCCGCGACGAGTTTGTGCGCGAATATGTCTGGACTGCCGTCAAAGCAAATGCTGTCTATGAAGGTGTCTATCTGCTGGGCACTTCCCTCGCGCGTCCGGTGATCGCTCGACGGCAGATTGTTATCGCCCGCAAGGAGGGTGCTGATGCTGTTGCACACGGAGCTACCGGCAAGGGAAACGACCAGGTGCGCTTCGAGCTGACTTACTACGCCCTCGAACCCGACATCAAGGTGATATCACCATGGCGCGAGTGGGAGTTCAAGGGTCGCAGCGATCTGATCGCTTACGCGAAGCAGCACGATATTCCCGTGACTGCGACACATGAAAAGCCTTACTCCACCGACCGCAATTTGATGCACATCTCTTATGAGGGAGGAATCCTCGAGGACCCCTGGGCTGCACCACCCGAGAGTATCTTTCAACTCACGAGGTCTCCGGAGCAGGCGAAGGCGGAAGCGGAGTACATCGAGATTTCATTCGTTCAGGGGGAGCCGGTCGCGATCAACGGGCGACAGATGGATGCGGTGAAAATCCTCGAGACCGCAAACACAGTGGGGGGCGAACACGGGATTGGTCGGGTGGATCTCGTTGAGAATCGCTTTGTGGGTATGAAGTCGCGCGGCGTGTACGAAACACCCGGGGTAACAATTCTCCAGGCGGCACACCGGGCACTGGAATCGCTCACACTGGATCGGGAGGTCATGCATCTGCGCGACTCGCTGAGTGTGAAGTTCGCCGAGTGTATTTATTACGGATTCTGGTTTGCGCCGGAGTTTGAGTTGCTTCGTAAGATGATCGACGAGACCCAAACTAAGGTTACCGGCGACGTGCGGTTAAAGCTTTATCGCGGAAACGCGATCGTAGTTGGCAGGCGCTCACCCTATTCGCTTTACAGCGAAAAGCTCGCAACTTTTGAGGCCGATTCGGTATACAACCAGCGTGATGCTGAAGGGTTTATCAAACTGAATGCGCTCCGATTAAGACAGCGGAATAGAGGTAACAACGAATGAACGAATCCACAGTCAGCCATTATTCGGTAGTGAAAATTGTCGAAGCCGATAAGATCGGTTCGGCTACTTCTCCACTCAATCTCGCGAAGACAGTGGCAGTCACGAATACGGTGTCCATTCCGCGCGCGGGGGACGTGATTGTGGTGCGCTCTTTGACCGACAGCGCGACCTACAACATGCTCGAACTGCCGACCGGAAGATTGGCAAAAATCAATCCGGGCGACTTGCTGATCGGCGTCCTTGGACGAAGACGGGCCTTAAAGGGATTTGTTGGGGACGTACCCGAGACGGTAAAGGCCGGCGACCATCTGCATCTCCTAAACATGGGAGGAGTGATTGGCTATTGCACAGGGCACCACTCCAGTCTTGGCGATGCGATCAAGGTTGAGGTAATCGGCATTGTTTGTGACGAAACAGGCACCGCGCTCAATATTGCCGATGATGCTTTGCCGACTCGCGCGACGCTCGGCGAGACCGCACCAATTGTGATGATTGCGGGCACCAGCATGAATAGCGGTAAGACCCTGGTGGCCACCGAACTAATCAAGCAGGCAACTCGAGCGGGTATGAGGGTAGCTGCAGCGAAACTCTCCGGAGTGGCGTGTCTGCGAGACACATTCAACATGGCCGACCACGGCGCCATTGCGATAGCAAGCTTCCTGGACTGTGGTCTGCCTTCGACCGCGGGCGTGGACGATCTTGCTCCTGTCGCCAAAGCCATTATCGCGCGCCTGAACGAGAGCTCGCCGGACCTAATCGTGGTCGAACTAGGCGACGGTATTCTGGGTGGCTACTCGGTGGAGTCTGTATTCGACGATCTTGAGTTGCGAGAAGCAACTGCCGCCCTCATTTTTTGTGCTTCTGATTATGTGGGCGCCTGGGGCGGCATTGAATTGTTCCGCCGGCGCGGCATCGAGGTTGATTTGATAGCCGGTTCTGTGACCGACTCACCGATGGGCCAGGACTACATAGAAAGAGAGTTTAGTGTTCCGGCAGCAAATGCACGGCGTGACGGCACGCTTCTCTTTAAGCGAATTATTTCGAAGGTTGATGCAGCTCGCTTGAGCGTCACCGCCTAGTTAGTTTGCCGCGGAAACGAAGGAGGGCAATAACCAGGAACGCGATGCCTATGTAAACATTGCGAGCAGCACCCACCCGCTACCGCGCGGTGGTACTGACTTCATGAGGCGCGACAAGAGTGACTGCGAGCAACAACTCCTCTAGAGGGGACACGAATGATTAAAACAAGCGGGTGGCTATTGCTTAAATCAGCCGCGGATTAACGCGATTGAACGCGGATCTGAATAACGAAGCGTAAACGGAAGAAACTCATGTGGAGCAGGGGATCAGAAATCGACACAAGGATCTGCCTTTCTTTCGTTTTTACAGATCCGCGTTCATTCGCGTAAATCCGCGGCTGATTTAAAACTGTGGATGTAAGACACCATGGAAGAGTGAACCAGGGCATGGCAAGTAACAGAATTCGAATCGGGATTCTCGGAGGCTCCGGATATGGAGGAGCGGAATTGCTCCGCATCCTGCTCTTACACCCGCAGGCAGAGCCTGTCTTTGTCACTGCGAATGAGCATGCCGGCAAGTCAGTCGGTGAAGTGCATCGCAACCTTTATGGCCTTACTGATCTGAAGTTTCAGAGCGCTCCTGAGGATCTTGCCAGCCTGGAGGATCTGGACTGTGTTTTCCTCGCGCTGCCTCACGGTCAGGCAATGGAAATTGCCCCGCGACTGCCCCTTAGCGTCAAAGTTATCGACCTCTCAGGCGACTTCCGGCTGCGCGATAAGAATGAGTTTGAACAGCACTACAATCGCGAACATACAGCCATGTTCGCGCAAGCTGAGTTTGTTTATGGCTTGACCGAGACAAATCGAGAGGCAATCAGAAACGCGCGACTGATCGCTAACCCCGGTTGCTTCGCGACGGCAACAATACTCGGACTGGCCCCACTCGTCGCCAATAACCTCATCGACGGTCGTGTAATTGTGGACGCTAAGACCGGTTCGTCCGGATCGGGTGCTAAACCGGCCGCCAACACGCATCATCCTCAACGCATGAATTCCTTCTACGCCTACAAGCCATTTACGCATCAGCATGTGCCGGAAATAACGCAGGAGCTCAGGCGCGCGGGTGATTGGACCAGTGAGTTGGTTTTCATGACCCACTCCTTACCGGTAGCCAGAGGCATCTTCGCTTCGATTTATGTTGAAGCCAACCGAGAGATCACATCGGAAGAACTACCGTCGCTCTTTGCAGACTTTTATATTGACTCCTTTTTCATTCGGCTGGTTAAAGGCTCGCCGGACATTAATTGGGTCAAGACAACCAATTTCTGCGATCTTGGCTTTGCCGCTCGAGGTCGCCAATTGGCTTTGCCGCTCGAGGTCGCCAACTGGTGGTCTTTTCCGCACTCGACAATCTCGTCAAAGGCGCTGCCGGGCAGGCGGTGCAAAACATGAATCTGATGTTTGGACTAGAGGAAGAAACGGGGTTGATGTTGATAGGTACCAATCCATGATCTTAGGTAACCGAGACGGTAACAGCGCGGCCATGCTGCAAACAAACAGTTTCACGCAAGACGCATTCGATGTCCGATAAACTTCAGTTTGTCGTTTACTTTAGCCAGTCTCTTTCCCGAGGCAACGACAAACTGAAGTTTATCGGACATCGAATGCTTTGCGTGAAAGAGAACACTTAATGGAATTCAATGTAGCACCGGTCAAAGCGGCTATCTCTCTCGCCGAGCTTGAGAAGGTCGATATTCGTGTAGGTACGATCCTGGCGGTCGACGACGTACCCGGCTCGGAGAGGCTGGTGAAACTGACCGTTGCTTTTGGAGATCATCACCGCCTGATATTTGCTGGAATGAAACAGGAGCGAGCGAACCCAAAAGAAATAGAAGGCAGGCAGGCTTTGTTTGTAGTAAATCTGCCGCCGAGGAAGATGATGGGCCAACTTTCAGAAGGCATGTTGTTCGACGTTGGCTATGCAGACGGACTGACTCCGGTGCTCGCCATCCCAGAGGGCAAGGTGCCGGACGGGACGAGGGTGGGATGAACGTAAAAGCTGCTTCATTCAAGCAAACCGCCGAGCGCGAAGCGCTATTCCAGCTAGCGACATATAAGAAAATGCCGATTGTCGCGGAACGGGGTGAGGGCGCGTGGCTGTATACAAGCGATGGTCAGCGGTATCTCGACCTCTACGGGGGTCATGCCGTTGCAGGGACTGGTCATTCGCACCCGCACGTAGTCGCCGCCATTCGTGAACAGTCCGAGAAGCTGCTTTTTTATTCGAACCTCGTTTATTCGGAAACGCGCGCTCGCGCAGCAGAAAAACTGATCTCGATTGCTCCCGAGCCACTCAAGAAGGTCTTCTTCTGCAATTCGGGGACTGAAGCAAACGAAAATGCGATGCGCATGGCTCGCATCGCCACCAGACGCGAAAAGATCATTAGCTTCACCGGCGGTTTTCATGGGCGCACCGCGGATGCAATCAGCGCTACTTTCCTGGGTAATTATCAAAAGCTCGGCAGGCCTAACGTGCCTGGTCATGTGCAGGCCGAGTTTGGCAAATTTGATTCAGTGCGAAGGCTTGCGGACGAAACGATTGCGGCAATCATTCTGGAACCAATTCAGTCGATGGCGGGAGTGCGCATGGCCGAGCCAGGTTTCTTTCGTTCACTGAGAGATATCTGCGATGAGCGTGACATCCTTTTGATTTATGACGAGGTGCAGACTGGCATTGGTCGAACAGGCGATTGGTTTTTTTCCGGTAGTAGCGCCGGTGACCGCATTGTGCCGGACATCATAACTCTTGCTAAGGCGCTCGGTAGTGGCATTCCGGTAGGTGCATGCCTGGTCTCGGAGAAAATCGCTGCGCATATTAAGGAAAACGACCTGGGAACCACGTTTGGAGGCGGCATGCTGGCGATGGCGGCTGTGACCGCGACGCTCGAAGCTGTGCAAAACGATTTAATGCTTGAAAATGTGAGACAGGTGGAAGCTCATTTGCGCAACCGGCTAGCCGAAGTACCAGAGGTCACACGCGTGCGAGGCCTGGGGTTTTTGCTGGGGCTGGAGTTTGCAGATAAAGCTGCGAGGATCCACGAGAGTCTGCTTTCGCGAAACGTGATTACTGGTACATCAAGCGATCCCAACGTACTGAGACTTCTGCCGCCATTGTGTCTAAAGACAGCGGAAATAGATCTCTTCGTAGACGAGCTTAAAACCGTGCTCGCTACGCCAACGCTCCAGGCGCGAGGATGAATTGAGTCTTACCTGGTTTGATCTTGCCGGATTATCAGAGTAGTGCCGATCGTATGAGACATTTCTTAACTACGGGAGACCGCGCTCTCAAAGAGCTTGATCAACTGATCGCCTCGGCGTTCAGATTCAAAAATCGCGACGATCATTCCCGACCCCTTGTTGGGCAGTCGGTTGCTCTCGTTTTTTTTAATCCCAGTTTGCGCACGCGCGCTTCGATGCAGGTGGGTATCAATGATCTGGGTGGAAACGCCGTCGTTTTGGAACCCGGCGGGACGAGCTGGACGCTCGAACACCGTGATGGTGCGGTGATGGATGGAGACAAGACGGAGCACGTGGCGGAATTCGTTCGCGTGCTTGGCCGCTACTGCGCCGCGATTGGCGTGCGCACATTTGCGCCAATGAAGGATTGGGAGGAAGAACGCGTTGACCCGGTGTTGACGGCATTTGCAAAGTACGCGGAAGTTCCGGTTATCAATCTCGAATCAGCAATGTACCATCCCTGCCAGGCGATGGCAGACATGATGACAATTCGCGAAAAGCTGGGCGCCGGCCGCAAGCGTGTGGTGTTGACGTGGGCCTGGCACCCGAAGTCTCTACCGATGGCCGTGCCGAATAGTTTCGCACTCGCGTCGGCGCAGATGGGCCACGACGTCGTTATCGCCCATCCGCCGGGTTATGATCTCGATCAGGAGCTGATGGAGAGTATTACGCGGCAGGCAGCAGAGGCAGGCGGGAGTGTCGTCGTCACGAACGAGATTGAAGGCGCCCTTGCTGATGCGCAGGTGGTTTACGCCAAGAGTTGGGGCGCCTCACAATTCTATGGAGCGCTGGAAAAGGACAATACAGAACGAGCGCGGTATCGCGCTGAGTGGATCGTTGATGAGCAGAAAATGGCACGAACGAATAACGGAATCTTCATGCATTGCCTGCCGGTAAGGCGGAATGTGATTGTAACCGATGGTGTGATCGACTCGCCCGCCTCGGTAGTTATTGATGAAGCGGAAAACCGCCTGCATGTGCAGAAGGCGATTTTGGCGCAACTACTGACGAGTACTGAGGGCTGAGTGCTCATGTCGGTTTTGGTCTTTGGCCTTTGTTTTTTGGTCTTTGGTTTTTGGTCTAGATGCCCGATATTGATTAACTCGCCAAGAAGCAGGCGAGATCAATAGAACATCAAAGGCCAAAGACCAAAGACTTAAGACCAGTACTCAGCACTCAGCACTCAGTACCAGTTACCTTATGAGCCAAGCAACAGACGAAGTTGGATACCAGTTACGCCTCGACTTGCTGCGCGAAGCGCTGCCCTATATTCAACGCTTCAAAGG
>WNGE01003370.1_pt1 | contig 48603 bp, 37 predicted proteins | sample 5400651 | NCBI WGS metagenome assembly WNGE01 (sample SAMN13153370, study PRJNA577476) | soil metagenome | isolation source: 60 cm soil or saprolite under grassland replicate 2 | place: USA:California | collected 2016-06-15 | reverse complement strand
ACGCTCTGCTGTCAGATCGCCCAACTTCATGCGCACGTGGACGCCACGAAAGCCCAGAATCTTATGATCAATCACCGAATCGCGCGCCCATGCCTGAAATTGTGTATCGTTGGTCCGCGGATCCAACACCTTCAGGTTTCGGGGGCCTTCCGCAGTCTCAGGAATAAACTCCTCCGCTTCCAGGTAATTGGTTAACGGTACTGGGCCAACCCGTGTCCGCTCTTCGTCGAGTGCTGTGCGAAACGCTTCCCAGCCCATAGACTCGACCAGGAATTTCATGCGCGCTTTCATGCGCGCTTTGCGCTCACCGTAGCGGTCGAAAAGCCGCAAGGCCGCAGCCGCGAGAGTGAACAATTGGTCCACCGGAAGAAAGTCCGTGTAGAGATAAGCAAGATGAGGCGCGGCCCCAAGCCCCCCGCCTAGGTAAACTCGGAAGCCGCGCCTCAATTCGCCATTCCAAGTTTTGGTGACAGCCCATAAACCAATATCGTGAATTCGCAGACCCGAATGATCGTCTGCGCAACCTTCAAACGCGATCTTGAATTTTCGTCCCAGATTTTGGTTGTACTTGTTGCGCACGAGATAGCGAAACAGCGCCTCCGCATAGGGCAGCACGTTGAACGCCTCCGTGGCAGATGTGCCTGCGCGATAGCACGCGGTTATATTGCGTACTGTGTTGCCGCACGCTTCGCGCGAGGTGATGCCGGCCTCAGCCAGGAAACGCAGGAGGTCAGGAGTTTCTTCCAGTTTGACGTAATAAATTTGCGCATCTTCGCGCGTGGTGAAATGCAGAAACCCGCTGCCAAACCTGTCAGCCGCATCCGCCAGGCGTATCAATTGATCGGAGCTCAAGACTCCTCCGGGAATCTTCATCCGTTGCATCTGCACACCCTCCTGGCGCTGAGCATAGGTGCCGAAGTGCAGTCTCAGCTTCTGCATCTTGGTCTCGTCCAGTTCTCCGGCGCGGTACCTCTTGATCTGGTCTTCGTAGTGGGCCAGCTCTTCCTCAACGACGTCGGCGAGAGGCGGCGATTCTGACCGCACGGCACTGATTTCTTCCATGACGATTACCGGCAATTTCCTAAAAGTGGCAGCTGGCCAATCTCGTATTGCTCATTTCTGCCAATAAAAAAACTCTCGCGCTAAGGAAGCACGAGAGTTTAAGAACTCCAACGATTCTTTAGCGATTAAGGTGAACGCATCACATACCGACACGCCATTCGCATGTTGTTTGTACACATACAGCGACAGCCGGGAGTTTGGTTATTCATAATTTTGGAAATGTGCGGCACGATGCCAACAACTCTAAGCAACACCGCAACCCGAGTCAACCTAAATTTTTTTATCAGCTGATAAACGGGTAGCGTCGCGCTTGGACGGCGGCATTTTCGCTTCGTGTCGATCAAGAGCAAGGATTACGAGTCGGTTGTCCAGTTTGGCGCATGATAAACTGCGGGCGGAGCGAATCATGGCAACAGAACTGATCATCCTCGAAAATGGAGGAACACTGCCAGACGGAACCATTGTAAGAGTCGAACCTTTGGTAGATCTGAAGCCGGCTGAATCCGAAAACCAGATTAGCCAGTTGAGAGAGATGCTACTTAGCCATGCCGGAGTGATCGATGATCCGGAACTACCAACCGACCTTGCGGAAAATCTTGATCACTACCTTTATGGGACGCCGAAGAGAACATGACACTGTGATCGCCATTTCGAGCAAGCCGGTTTTAAGGCTCTGCTGCGCTAGATATTTACGCTTCCTTGCCGAGTCTGGATAGTCGCCAGGCGGAAGAGCCGGCCACGGCGGCCACCACTAAGTTGGCTACAATTATCGGCGGAGCTCTAATGATGACGCCATAGCCAATCCATAACAAGGCGGCCAACGCTTGAACACTGCGCAGTGTCACAGGACGCTTGCAAAAGTACGAGCCGGCAAAGATCACTGTAGCAATCCAACCGATCCACTCAAGCATCCGCGACCTCCATCAACCCGAAAGGTTCGGAGCCGGTGATGACAGGACTTTCGCGAATGGTCAACCAATCCGTCCGTGTTTTGTCCCACTCCTGGATCAAGAACCCCTGTGCTTCAAAGAGAGCCCGGATAGAGGCAGCATCCACGCCGGCGATGTCTTCAAGGATTGGAATGAGAACGCTCAAAGCATCGTCGCCGAGGACGGTTCGTTTGGCAATCGGGGTGATGAATTTCGCCCCTGAAACAGCAATTGTGAACCCCTCGCGCCGATTAACATGCAGCATCACGTGGACATCGGAGCTGCCGTCCCCCACGTATACGATTCGGTCCGCGCTGATCTGAAGCTCAGTTTGCAGCTCATTCAGCACGGCAACTTTTCCATAACCGGCAGGGAGCCGCAGGATCGATTGGATTTCTCCTGAAACCGAATCGTACTGGAAACGAGTTCCGTAGACATGGTCGGGTGGAATGATGTCTTTCAGGGCAGACTTGATCACCTCTTCAGGCGCGGCCGAGACCACGTAGAACGAGAAATGATGGCCATCAATCCCATTATTAAGAAAGCGAACTAGTTGTTGGATATTTTCCTTAAGGCGAATCTGCTTACCCACTTCGATCAGGTGTTCGCGTCTCACAACACGGTATTCCGGATCATGCAACAACAGATAAGCCAACTCTCCACCTTGCTGTACGAGGTTAATGTGAGATAACCCGGCGACCTTCTCCTCGAACCCGGAAGTGCCGAGCAATTCACTTAGAACTATTCCGCTATCATTGAAACTTAGTGTCTGATCAAAGTCGCTGGCAAACAAATAGTGCTTTCTAATGTCCAATCTATTTTTCATACCCTTCCTCCCCTGGCATCAACGCTACGCTTGCTTGCGATTACCCATGGCGCCTGAACGTTGAAGTAAAGCATACGGTGAAAGTTGCCATCTGACACCCTCATTGTTTTAATAAGCCTCATTAACATTATTCATATCTAGCGCTCAGTAGTGGAGGATTGAGCATGGAAATAGCGCAATTACGTGCGGTCCGCGTCGTCGCCGAAACTCTCAACCTGACCCGCGCGGCCGAACGGTTGCACCTTTCTCAATCGGCCGTAAGTCATCAGATCAAAGCACTTGAGGCAGAATTCGGCGAACCTTTATTTATTCGCGCCAGTCGGGGCGTGAAATTGTCTCAAGTTGGAGAAGTCGCGCTCGAATACGTCGACCGGATCCTCGACGATGTTGAGGCTTTGCGTGAACGTATGTCCGGGCGCGAGCACTCACCTTCGGGCCGCATTCGCGCGGCGGCTGCAACACAGGCGTTCGTTCACCTCTTCGCGCCCCTCTTTGAATCCTTCATGCGCACACATACAGGCATCGAACTCTCGTTCCGTACCACTGTCACCACCGAGCAGACCGTTGCCGATATCCTGGGAGGTACTGCCGATATAGGGTTTGCGTCACTGCCCGTCTATTCGCCAGCTTTGCAGGTGACGCAGCTATTTGAGGATGAATTGATCCTGGTCGTTGGTCATAACCACTCGATGGCGGAAAAGCAGGAGGCCTCAATCGAAGAGATTCAACGCGAGAGATTGATCCTTTTCGAACGGGGCGGGTCAATCCGACGGGCGACTGACGCGTTCTTCGATCGTGTGGGCCTCAAGCCCGAGCTTGCGCTCGAATCAAACGACACGTATTTCATTAAGTTGATGGTCGAGCATGGCGTGGGGATCTCATTGTTACCGGTCTGGGCCGTGCGCGACGAAGTGGCAGCGGGCAAACTGGCGCAAATGCGGATTGCCGGCCAACGACTGCGGAGGTCAGTGGCGATGGTTTCGCTCGGCCGCCTCCAGCCTTCACCAGTGCGCGCTTTTCTTTCGTTTATGCTTCACCACAAGGCTGAGCTGCAGCAGATGGCGGAAGGAGCGCTGAGGGAGTAAACAATTAATCCTTGCTTTTGCCTAAATCCGCATGTATATATGGCGACACTACATATGGAGACGACCTATGCTTGACCACGAACTAAAAAGGGGCAGCACAGAAATGCTGATTCTGGCCCTGATTGAGGACCGGCCACGCCACGGCTATGAAATCGCCAAGTTGATAGAGCAGCGCTCCGACGGTGTGCTGCAATTCCATGCGGCTTCGCTCTACCCCCTGCTCTACCGCCTCGAGAAACGGGGCCTAATAAACGGCCGCTGGGTCGAGAAGGCGGGACAGCGACGGCGACGGTTTTACAAGCTGACCGCCGCCGGTCACAAGATACTCGCCGAGCAACGCAAAACCTGGAAAGATTTTTTTGCCGCTCTGGACCGCGTGGCCGGAATCAATCCCGCGTGAGGTGCAACCGTGCCTGAGTGGAAAGAAGAGATCAGACAACGGCTGGCGAACCTGAGGCTTGCGCCGGAGCGTGAGGCCGACATCGTCGAGGAGTTGGCCCAGCATCTCGACGACCGCTATGACGAGCTAATAGCCAGTGGCATGACGGAAGCAGAAGCCTCTCGCACAGCGCTCGCGGAGTTGAATGAGAGCGACTCATTGATGCGAGAGCTGAGGCCCGTCGAGAAACGTGTCGCGCCAGAACCAATCATCAGAGGTGCAAACAGGAGAAACAATATGATTGCCAGCGTTTGGCAGGACATGCGCTACGGCGCGCGTTCATTACTAAAGAACCCGGGGTTCACCGCTGTGGTAGTGATAACCCTTTCGTTGGGCATTGGTGCAAACACGGCGCTCTTCTCGGTGGTGAATGGCGTGCTGCTTAATCCGTTGCCGTACCCGCAGCCTGATCAACTCGTAACGCTCCACCAGAGCAAGCCGAATTTTGAAACAGGCGCTATTCCCTACCCGAATTTTCGCGACATGCAAAAAGAGAACCGAACGTTCTCCGCTATGGCGATTTCGCGCGGGTTCGGTTTCAGTCTGGTAGGCACAGGCGAAGCTGAGCGTGTCAGCGGTCGATTGATCTCCGCGGATTTCTTCACTGTGCTCGGTGTGAAGCCCGCGCTGGGGCGGTCCTTTGCGCCAGGTGAGGATGAGAGTGGTGCAGTCCCTGTGGTCATGATCAGCGCAGACCTTTGGCAGCGCAAGTTTGGTGCTGCGCAGGATGTTTTGGGTAAAGGCCTGACATTGGACGACAAGAACTACAGTATCGTCGGGGTGATCCCGGCGAGCTTTAGGCTCCTGCGCAACGTCGATGTATATGTGCCGATCGGCCAGTGGAACAACCCCGCGCTGAAGACACGTAGCGCCGCTTTGGGACTTCATGGAATTGGCCGGCTCAAGTCCGGCGTCACCGTAGAGCAGGCGCAGGCCGACCTGGGCAAAGTGATGCAGAACCTCGCCGCCACCTATCCCGATACGAACAAAGGCAACGGCGCGAAGATCATCCCGCTCAAGGAAAGCATGATTGGTTACATCCGGCCGATCCTGTTGATGTTGTTGGGGGCGGTCGGTTTTGTTTTGCTGATTGCCTGCGTGAATGTCAGCAACCTCCTGCTCGCGCGCTCGACAAGCAGAACTCGCGAATTTGCCATTCGTGCTTCGCTCGGCGCAGGCCAGTGGCGCTTGCTACGCCAATCACTCACCGAGAGCTTGCTGCTGGCTTTCTCTGGCGGCGTGCTAGGGTTGGTCGTCGCAGGTTGGGGCACGCAGATCGCGCTTGGCTTGCTACCCACTACATTGCCACGCGCGGAAGAGGTAAGGCTGGACACGCGCGTCCTATTCTTCGCTTTTGTTATTTCGCTACTCACTGGAATACTTGCCGGCCTGGTCCCGGCCATCAGGAGTTCGCAGTGGCGCTTGTCAGAAACGCTCAAGGAAGGCGGACGCGGGGTGAGCAGCGGACGAGTGCGCGCACAGGGCATCTTTGTCGCTGTGGAAATGGCGCTGGCGTTCATCTTATTGATTGGCGCGGGATTGATGATCCGGACCATAGCAGCGCTCTGGAACGTCGATCCCGGCTTTCATCCTGACAATGTGTTGACCTTCGGGCTTAGCCAATCGCCGTCAATGAATGCTGCCAGCCCGCAGGCGATTCGCACGTCTTTGCATGGGATCAGTGACCAGCTCAGCTCAACGCCCGGTGTGCAGGCAATCTCATTCTCAGCGGGCGCGGTTCCCTTGCAGGGCGAAGATGATCTTTTCTTCTGGGTCGATGGCCAGCCGAAACCTGCGAGTCAAAGCGAAATGCACATGGCACTGGTGTACCGGGTCGAGCCCGGTTATCTGAGGGCCATGGGCATTCCGCTGAAGCAGGGCCGGTTTTTTACTGATCAAGATGATGAACGATCTCAGCCCGTCGTGGTGATTGACGAAGTCTTTGCCCGGAAACATTTCGGCGACGATAATCCAATCGGCAAGCGAATCCGTCAGGAGGGCCGGGATCCGCAGCAGATCGTCGGCGTGGTCGGGCACGTGAAGCAGTGGAGTATCGATTCGGACGAAGCGCAGACACTCCAGGCTCAGCTCTACGAACCATTCAGACAGTTTTCGGACGAGGCGTTGAGTGGAGGGGTTGGCGCCGTTGGAGTGGTGATGCGTACGGATGGCGCCTCTGGAGAAGCGGGTGCGGCACTCTTCGATTCAATCCGCCACGTTGTACAAAACCAGAACAGCCAGAATGTCATCTTCAATCCTCAGACGATGAATGAGGCGATCGCCGATACGCTGGCTGAGCGGCGCTTCTCGATGATTCTGCTCGAAGCCTTTGCCGTTGTGGCGCTGTTGCTCGCTAGCGTCGGACTCTACGGCGTCATTTCGTATCTCGTGGGACAACGGACACACGAACTCGGTATCCGGATGGCGCTGGGTGCGTCACGCAAGAACGTTCTAAGTCTCGTCCTGGGCCAGGGAATGAAAATGGCACTGGGTGGAGTGGCGCTTGGATTCGTCGCCGCGCTCGGGCTAACTCGGCTGTTGGCAAACATGCTCTTCGGAGTGAGCACGACTGATCCGGCGACTTTCTCAATCATTAGTGTACTGCTAACGACGGTGGCACTGCTGGCGTGCTTCGTTCCGGCGCTGCGTGCGACTAAAGTCGATCCCCTGGTCGCGCTTCGTTACGAATGAGCTGATTCTTTAAGACAACACAAGACAATTAGCCCAACCTAAATGTGTAGACCATTGTCGCTGAGATTGAGATGTTCAATGGATGAGGTCAGTACCACCGCGCGGTAGCGGGTGGGAAATCGATTCCAACATGCGCCTGGCAAGCAGAAGCATATATCTGGATCGTTGATTTCAGGGTGCGAGTCTAAGGCTGCGCAGCAGAGCAGAAAAACGCGGTTCCGAGCGCAGGCTGTCAAACAACGGCTCGACCTTCAGAAACACAAGCCAGTTGAAACGCTCGTCAGCCGCCTTCTCTAAATAATCGAGCGCCTGCGCCCGCTCGCCGAGTCCGGTATAGATAACGGCGAAGTGATAAGGCGATACGTAACGCCGCCTGGCTAACTCTTTTAACTGTTCGACAACTTGCAAAGCCTGCTTATTCTGGCCAGAACCAGCGTAGGCGTAGCCGAGGCCGGCCAGCGCTTCGAGCCGATCTTTGTCCAGCGCCAGAGCCTGTTGAAACTCTTTCACTGCTTCTTCAGGTTTTTTCAGTTGGATCAGGACATAGCCAAGTTCAGAGTGCGCGCGCGGAAATTTTTGATCCATCTCGAGCGACTTGCGATGCGTGGCCAGCGCCTGCTCGAACTGGCGCGCGTAGTAAAGATGCCTTCCCAGGTCAGAATTGATTGTCAGCGAGAATGGTTCCAGATCGTGAGCTTTCCGGGCTTCCGCGTTGGCTTCGTCGGAGCGGCCCGTGGCCGCCAGCATCGCGGAGAACCATTGGTGGGCCGTGGGGTAATTGGGGTTGAGCTGAAGTGCGCGTTTGAAGTGCTGTTCGGCCTCGGCCCAGTTCCAGTCGTAACGATAGCTGACCGAGGCCAGCGAGGCGTGTGCTTCGGCCAGAGTTTCGTCAAGTGTTAAAGCCTTCGTCGCCGCCTCACGCGCTTTCCCGCTCCATTGAGTCGATGGCCCAACGTTATAAACGTTAAGCAACCAGTAGCAGTCGGCCAGACCGGAATAAGCGGGCGCGTACTTCGGATCTTTCTCCAGGGCCCGGTTGAAATATTCGATGCCTCGCTGCAACCCGTCCGCGCTTCGGATGTTCCAGTAGTAACGGCCTTGCAGGTAAAGTTGGTAGGCTTCTGAATTAGTTGCATAGCTTTTGACCAGTTGGCGCTGTTCGGCGCCGCTCAGTCGCAAGCGCAGGCTGCCGGCGATGTCGCGCGAAAGCTCCTCCTGCAGTCCAACCAGATCAGAGAGCTTGCGCGTGTATCGCTGACCCCAGATGTGGCTGTCGTCCTGGGTATCGATCAATTCAACGTTGACTGAGAGATCGTCGCCCAGTTTCTCAAGCCGGCCGGTCAAAACGGCCTGGACGCCGAGGTCGCGTCCTACGTTTTCGTGATCCTCTCGTCCTTTGTAGTGAAAGACGGAATTGCGTGAGCGCACCTTGACGGCCGGCAATTGGGAGAGGCTGTTGATGAGACTCTCGGTAATGCCTTCGGAGAGATACTCTGTTCCGGGATCCGCGCCAGGGTTGGTAAATGGCAACACCGCCAGCGATTCAAAAGCAGGATTGCCTCCTCGTAGAGCGTAGCTATAGATTCCCAACACAACCAACGCTAACACGACGACGCCAGCAATGAGTGTGATAGTTCCTTGTCGCCCCAGGCGCTCCATTGCGCTTCCGATGCCGGCTGCGCGCGGCGCGATAGACGACACACCGCCGGTGAAATGGAAACTCTGGCTGGCTTCAGGATCTACCTCGCGTAATACGGCGCGCAGTGCCTCGCGCAGTTCTTCGATCCGTTGATAGCGGTCCTTCGGTTCTTTTGCCATTGCCCGATCGAGGATCTCCTGCAAACGGTCCATGATGGGCGAGTCCTCACCGCGTGCCTCGGCTACCGGAGCAGGCGCGTGGTGCAGCACTGCGTAGCGCACCTCGACAACGCTCTTTCCTTTGAAGGGCCAGCTCCCAGTAAGCAGTTCGTAAAGCAATACCCCGGTCGAGAAGATGTCCGCGCGGTGGTCCACGCGCTCGCCGCTGGCCTGTTCGGGCGCTGCATAGGTCGCCGTGCCATAAGGCACGCCCAACTCCGTCAGGTGCGGGTCATGCGTATCTTCACCGCTGCCCTCGAGCAATTTCGCCAGTCCGAAATCCAGCACCTTGACCCGCCCAGAATCCATCACCATCACATTCCCTGCTTTGATATCTCGATGCATAATGCCCTGCGCATGGGCCGCAGCCAGCGCGTCGGCAACCTGGATGGCAACCGAGAGTGCGGAGTTCAGCGCCAACGGGCGTCCAGCGACCAATTGGCGCACGGTGCGTCCTTCGACGTATTGCATCGCGATAAAGCGCACCCCGTCCGCTTCATACAGACCGTGAATCGTACAAATGTTTGGATGGTCCAGTGAGGCGGCGAGTTTGGCTTCGCGGCGAAAGCGTTCGACGCTGGCGGGTTTGACTGTCTGCTCGGCAGGCAGCACTTTGATCACGACAGTGCGGTCGAGCGTCGTATCAACGGCCTTGTAAACTTCTCCCTGCCCGCCCACACCGATTGCTGAGCGTATCTGGTAGTGACCAAGACAGGTTCCCGCGGCAATGTCCATTAGCAACCACGCGAATTTTGGGTCAGCTGAGATGCCGAGAGCTCAGCCGCTTGCCATTGGCTTTCTCATTCACACCCTGCTTTAGCTGGGTGTTTAGAACGGGACAAAGAGGGGAACCGTTTCAACGGTTTCCCGGCGCAACGTCTGTTGGATAGCCATGGAAGGAAACCGTTGAAACGGTTGTCCATATTATTTAAGCGCCTGACACCCAGCTAAAGCAGGGTGAGAATGAGAGTCTTTTGGAGTCGGCGCCAACAATTGTCAAAAGTCCCGCAACGTACTTTGTTAAGAGCCTCTGCGATGACGATATCACAACGCTCTACAGAGTGGCGACCATCTCAAAAACGATCAGCAAAGCCAATTCAAACTCTTGCGTGAACCTCCCGCCAGCCGCCTACCGCAGCAGCGCGGTGGCGCTCCAGAGCAACGGCGCCTGACCGTGCAAGTCACCAACGCGGCGTGGACGTTCCAGATAGAATTTCAACTGCGCATTGAGGTCGGGTCCTACTTCCTGGCCAGCTTTGTTCGTTCCAACGCAGACGTCGCGCACGTTCGCCTGCGGGTCAATGTAGGTCACAAGACCCAGCCATGCTTTGCGTGCAGCGGGACCGTAGGTCTTTGCCGGCAGCCATCCGTTCTTGACGCCAGTGATCATTGCGAAAGCAAACATCCCGGTGCTCGAGGTCTCGGCCCACGATTCTGGGTGGTCAATAAGCTGTCGCCACAGGCCATCAGTGCCTTGATATTTGAGTAGCGAGGCCATCATCTGCTTATAGCCGGCGACGATCCGCGGGCGCCTGGGATGATTCCTGGGGAGCGAACGCAACAGCTCAGCCATCCCAGCGGCTACCCAACCATTGCCGCGGCCCCAATAGAAGGGTGAATCGGGTGCGTGATAGAAAAGGCCGTTGGGTTGTTGCAGCTTATCCAGGTACGCCGCCATTGTCATCGCCGCGCGATCAATGTATTTCGCATCTCGTGTGGCACGGTACGCTTGCACCTCAACAGCGGTGATCATATACATGTCATCGATCCAATAACGAGCTTCGGCAGTGATGCCATCCGGTGTAGTCTTCTCCCATTGTTTATCAGCAAAGCTTTGGCCCAGTGTGAGGTACTTCTGGTCTTTGGCCTGCATGAAAATCTCCAGCGGAACAACGCCGAAGACACGATAGTCAACATGTGGCTCTTGTGAGATGCGCTTGCTACCGTCCGGCGTCAGGAGCGGATCAAATTTTTGTATCGCCCTTGCCTTCAAGTCATCGTCTTTGGTTAGCTGAGCCACCGTCAATGAGCCATACCAGGCACACACCTCCGGGTAAATAACGTACTGTCTCTTACCCTGCGCGAATTCCAACTGCCGCGCGATAAAGTTTTCAGCCACGCGTTTGCCGACCTCTTGTGGAGATGTCCCGGCGGGCCATTTGCCGAAGTAATTCGCCTGCGCCATCACATCGGCACCGTCAAGCGCGACCAACATCGCGATGGCCAACAGCAACGCGAGGCTTCTGAATCGTCCTATCATCGTTTCTCCTCTCAGCGTTTTTCCGATCGGGCTGTTCGATTGAAAGCCTCTTTCAGAATAAAGGTCAACTCTTACTGGGACCGCGGGCGTCTTGCCCGCCGCTACCGCATAGCGCGAGCAAAGCGAAAGACGACCTCAGGATGAACCAGATCGGAGCTTAACTGACGCGCGGTCGGCGGGCGAGACGCCCGCGGTCCCAGCACAGAGGTCCTCATAATATCCAAACCAATACTAACGTCCGCGCACGGTGTTGATAGTAATCCTATCGCTTCTAAGCCCCGGAGCAGAGGCCTCGAGTGTTATTCGGCCCGCAGCGGCTTTGGCCTTGAGCAAAGCAAAACAGCGGCCCTGATACGCCTTGCGTTCCGTTGCCTGAAACTGCTCATGGCTGCTGTTGTTGCCGCTATCAACGGCGGCAATAACACCGGGCCCGGTAATCTTGAAAGTAATCAGGTCGTTAGCATTGGAGACGAGCACGCCATTCCCGTCGACAACTGTCGCGGTGACATAAACGACATCATCCCAAACGCGAGCGAGGGCGCTGCGGTCGGCGGAGAGCATGAGCCTGGCCGGCTTACCGGCGGTTTGCAGTTCGTATGTCGCTACGACACGACCGTTGTTCATGCCTATCGCTTTCAGCGCGCCCGTCGCGAAGGGCACTTTCCAATTGCGCGGCGCGTCGTCGCTGGGGCGCGGTTTCGCACCAAGCGATTTGCCATTGAGAAACAACTCCACTTGGTCGCAATTGCTATAGACCTCGACATTTTCGTCGGGGGTTGCGACACGCGGGGTCCAGTCGGAGAACAGCACCTGCGGACGTCGCTCCTGCAATGGGTCGTAGCCGGGGTCAGTGGGCAACGAAGGTGTAGGAGCAACGCGGCGGGCGATATAGACCATCGGCTTGTCGCTCCACCAGCTCTGGCGCTGGAAGGCGAGCGGGCGCGGCGTGCCCGTGCGATCGATCAAGCCGGAATTGTAAGCGACGGTGGGCCAGCGCGGCGATTCACCGATGTAGTCAATACCCGTCCAAAGAAACTGGCCGGCATACGGCGGGTTGTCACGTAGCGCCAGCCAGATCGTGCGGTCGTGGCCGTTCTCGGTGCCGAGAATCTTGCGCGTCGACTTTTGTTGATGCGCCGCAAGGATTTCATTCTCACGGTAGTTCTGTCCGACCACGTCCAGGAGATCAGCCAGGCCGTTGTCATAATCGTGACTCACGTTGGGCCGAAACAGCGCCTGAGTGACGGGCCGCGATGGATCGCTTTCGTGGAACGTTGCGACTAACGAAGCAAGAATCTGTTTTGCAAGTTCCGCCTTCGGCGTGTCGTGAATTTCGTTGCCGGCGCTGTAGACGATGATGCTGGGATGATTGCGGTCGCGGCGCACGATGTCGCGGGTATCGATCAGCGACCATTCCTTGAAATAGAGATGGTAGTCGTAAGGGTTCTTTCCGACGGTCCAGCAGTCGAACATTTCATCCATGACAAGAAAGCCCATACGGTCGCACAGATCGAGGAATTCAGGCGCGGGCGGATTATGTGCGGTGCGGACGGCGTTGACGCCAAGCTGCCGAAGCAACTCGAGCCGGCGTGCCCACACACCTAGCGGCACGGCCGCGCCGAACGCGCTGCCGTCGTGATGCACAGCAACGCCTTTGAGCTTGAAATTGCGGCCGTTGAGCCAGAAGCCCGTAGCGGGATCGAAATGGTACTCGCGTATGCCGAAGGTAGAGGTCTCATCATCAATGGTGGCATTGCCGGCGCGGACGCGCGTGATGGCGCGATAGAGATGCGGATGGTCGATGTCCCAGATTTGCGGCGCCTTGACGAGCAGGTCCTGCTGGAAATCAACGGACTGGCCTGCCGCGATTTGTTGCGACCTGGTCTCGGAGGTGCTGACAGCGCGTCCCCTCAGATCCAACAGAGTAATTTGCAGAGTAACATTACGCCGTACTTCTGACTGATTGACGACTCTGCTCTGCACGCGCACGGTGGCTCTGTCGGCTGCAACCTGCGGCGTGGTGATGAATGTACCCCAATGGTCGATGTGGACGGGGTCGGTCACGATCAACCGCACGTGCCGATAGATACCCGCGCCTGTATACCAGCGCGACGCCGGTTGGCCCGAGTTGTCCGCGCGGATGGCGAGCATGTTGGGTTTGTTAAAGTTGAGGTGACCGGTCAGCTCGTAGCGAAAGCTGACGTAGCCGTAGGGGCGCTTGCCCAGATGGAAGCCGTTAATCCAAACGTCGCTGTTGGCCATGATGCCGTCAAAATCAATAAACATACGGCGGCGTGAGTAATCTAAGGGAAGGATGAAATGCTTGCGATACCAGCCGACGCCCGCAGGCAGAAAGCCGCCCGCGCTGCCGGTCGGGTTGTTCTTGTCAAATGGCCCTTCAATACTCCAATCGTGCGGCACGTCCAGTTTCCGCCAGCCGGCATCATCAAAGTCCGGTTTCTCAGCACCCGGCGCATCCGATTTGAGAAAACGCCAATCGCTATCGAAAGACGTAGTGACCCTCACCGAAGACAGGGCGACCGCAGAAGATCCGATCAGCAACCCAACAATCAATAGCACGAGGGTCCGGGTTGGTAGGAACCGGGTCATTTTCCATTTTTCATTTCTCATTTTGATATTTTTCATCAGTACTGTAGCGGGTCGGTCTTTGCTCGCAATCACACTTGACGCGGGTCATGAGGTCAGTACCACCACGCGGTAGAGACTGTGTCAAAACTCGAACTGCAGTGTCATGAAGTCAGTACCACCGCGCGGTAGCGGGTGGGTCTTGGACGCGGCGCAGCTTGAGTGATGAATTGCGAGGACCCACCCGCTAACTAGCGGGTGGGTCTGTGTGCATTACCCGCGGCCTTGCAACCCAGAGACCCACCCGCTACCGCGTGGTGGTACTGACTTCATGACCCGCATCAAGTGTGATTTGTGAGCAAGTACCCACCTGCCTGGTTACTGCCTGCTCCATCGGACAGCTCAATCTCGGCGACAATTTCAAAGCCCTTATCTCTGAAAAGGACTCGCGCTGGGCAGCGAATGACAAATGAGAAATGGAAAATGGAAAATGGATTTCAAGAACACAATCACAACAACTTCCGCTTTACAAGAGATCTGGTGGTGGGGCCTCAACTCATATGCTCAGGGTGGGTACAACCGACGAACTCTTTCAAATATGCATTGCCCTTGTATCGCAGGTCCTGGTGAATGCCGATAGGGGAAGTGTAATAGCCATCAACAGTCAAACTCTTAATAGCAACAAAGAAACGTTCCTCGATTGTCTTCGGCCTTCGCTCGTTCCTGCTGATCGCTCTGAGCAGAGATATCTGCTGTTCCTGGCCCGCCCGAGTGAAAGTTGCCGAAAACTGCAGCTCGCTCATCCTGTCAACAGCCGCAAGACCGTCACGCCACAATGCCTTAATTTCGTTTGAGGATTCGCTTACCATCAAGTTAATAAAGCCGGACACTTCGGCGGCCATGGCGCCCGGTGAATCCTCATCGGTGGGAATGATCAAATCCGAGATCGCAGCGATTGTTTCCATCTCTTGAGGATTAAAGAATGTGCCACCTTCCGCGGCGGCTACCGATGCACCCGGCGACTGGCCCATTTGCATGTCAGGATGCTTATGCTGGCCGAAGACACGGTTTTCCAGAATCGGTAGAGTGCTCGCCGTGCCCACTCCAACAGCGATCACTTTCAGGGCAGCTCTGCGACTAATATTCTTCTCGTTTGCCATAAATCAATAATCTTGCTCGGCGTTTCAGGCCTATGTTATGGTGCGGCAGCTTATTGGACGTCTTAAAAATCTTCTTGAAAACACGCGGAGACTACTTTGAAATCGACTAAAGTCTATGATGCCCTCATCATCGGTTCCGGCGCTTCAGGAGGGATGGCGGCTAAAGAGCTAACTGCCCGTGGCTTCGAAGTGCTGGTCCTGGAAGCGGGGCCTCCGGTAAATCCCGCCCGAGACTTTACACATCACGCCTGGCCTTATCAAGCAATGTATCGCGGCTTCGGTCCGCCCGGCTGGAAGCAACAAGAGCAGTGGATGCAGGACACGGCCTCTTATTTCAGCCGCCACTTTTACGTGAAGGACTCGGAGCATCCCTATACCACTGACCCGGGCAAGCCCTTTATGTGGGTGCGCGCGCGCATTGTGGGGGGCAAGACACTGCACTGGGGCCGGCTTAGCTGGCGGTTGTCTGACCTCGATTTCAAGGCGGCCAGTCACGATGGTTTTGGTGACGACTGGCCGATTAGTTACGCCGAGATGGCTCCCTATTATGATCGTATTGAAGAGTTCATTGGCGTCAGCGGAAACACGGATGGGCTGGCGCATGTGCCCGACGGCAAATATATGCCGCCGATGCCCTTGACCTGCGGTGAACATCTGTTGCGAAAAGGCGCGGAAAAAACCGGCCGTCCTGCGATCTCCATGCGCGTAGCAATGCTCACGGCCCAGCCTAAATCATTTATGAAGGGACGTCGTAAGTGTCACTACTGTGGTCACTGCGGAGATGGCTGTGATGTGAACGCGATGTTTAGTTCGATCGCCTCCACGCTGCCTCTCGCCGCGGCGACCGGCCGGCTCACGCTTCGTCCGAATTCAATCGTCCGCCATATAGTCACGGATAGGAACACTGGCAAGGCAAAGGGCGTTGCTTTTGTTGATCGTGTCACCCGCGAAGAGTACGAAGCTGACGCGAAAGTAATCATTCTTGCCGCCTCAACGTTGGAATCGACGCGCATTCTCCTCAATTCCCGCTCGCAGCGACATCCACAGGGGCTGGGAAATAGTTCGGGAGTGCTCGGACATTATCTTGTGGACCACTTCGGAGGAATCGGCGCCTCGGGTTTTTTCACGATGCTTGCCGGGCGCGATCCCGTCAACGAAGATGGCAAAGCTACTGGAATTTTCATTCCTCGCTTCCGGAATCTTGATGAGAAAACAAAGCACCCTAAATTCCTGCGCGGCTATGGCTTTGAATGTGGATCGGGCACTTCCCTCTTTCCTGGTATGGCCCGACGCTTAATCACCGGCTTTGGAGCTGAATACAAGAAGCAGGTTCGGCGCTACTACACGGCGCCGGTCAGTATGACTGTGCGCGCTGCGATGCTTTCACGCCGAGAGAATCATGTGGAGTTGGATCCTTCAGGTGTAGTAGATGCCTGGGGAATTCCGGTACTCAAGATGCACATTCAGTATTCGGATAATGAGCGGGAAATGGCCAAAGATGCGGCCGAAACCAGCGAGGAGATTCTACGCGCCGCCGGCGCCGAGGTCGTTTCTACTGGGGGCCAAATGACCGCCCCCGGCCGTATCATCCACGAACTCGGGACCGCCCGCATGGGGAACGATCCGAAGACATCAGTGCTTAACAAATATAACCAGATGCATGAAGTCAAAAATGTGTTCGTCACGGACGGGGCGTCTTTCGTCTCCTCGGCCAACCAAAACCCAACGCTGACGATCCTGGCGCTGACTTTGCGCGCTTGTGAGTATCTTGCCGAGGAATACAAGCGCGGAGAGTTGTAAAGGCATGTCGAAATGCTAAGAAAAGCAGAGAATCCGGACTCACAGCTTGCCCGCCCAACAGGAAATCAGCGCAAGCTCCATTCAATTCATGGACTACTCCGCGGCCGCGTTGTCGATGGCCAGTTTGAATTGCGAGGTCAGCCCTACCGCTTCACCTTCGTTCCGGCAACAGCCGCTCTCGCTGATCGCATGCTTGTCCTTAAAGGTCGCATGACGGTGCACTCTCCTCAACTCGGCATGCGTTTTGTGGATACTGTTGAAGCACGCCTCGTCGCAGTTCAAGGGGGTGTCGGCGCCGCGCCACTGCGCCGGCAGTTGGTCACAGGAACACAGACGAGCCAAACGTCTACGTCGGAACAGAAGATGGAGCAGGAGAAAGGACCAGAAACGGAACTCCAGCCGGGGCTACATGCTTTTGAAGGTCCGAAGTTTGATGAATTAGGTAGGCCGATGGTCGAGTCAACTGGAGCCCTGAGCTTCGTCGGTGTGCTTTACTTCAATCTTTCACCGCTTGATGGCCCTACACTTGGCGTTCCGTTAGATCTGAGTAAGGTACAGCTCAACCTGCGAGTAGCTCCGACAGATGATTTAGCACGGGATCTGCAGTACGTGTTTTCCGATTTGACTCATGCTCTCCATAAGACCCCCATAGATGAGCGCGCGGCTAATGAGCAGATAGAAGAGCTCAATCGCATTTTCAAATCCTAGCAGGAGATGTCAATCAAGCCATTCAATCCGCTATACATGAAGATCGGCATCCTGACGGCCGCTCTGCAAGAGTTAACTCCCCGACAAATCCGCGATTCTGATCCCGATCGTGCTATTGAAGACTGGGTAGCTTTCGCGCACGATCTTGGCGCAGATAACATACAGTTGTCTGCCGCGCTTCATCCGAGCGAAGCGGATGTTCCAGCGGAAGCCTTGCTTGATCCGGTGGCCAATACGCTCGATCTGAGAGAGCCTTTCAATCGAGCCCGAGCTACTCGCGTTCTGAACGCCATGTCAGAACATCGAATCGGGCTCTCAGACCTCGCCTACTTTGACAATATGCTGCACCACGATCCGACTATTAGGGAGAAGAAACGTCAGTTTATGCTACGTGTCTTTGATGCCGCGACAATGCTGGGGGTCGATGCGGTCTGTGGTTTCGTGGGCAGGAACCAGACACGCAGCATGGATCAGAACCTGCTGGATTTTGAGGACCATTTCGTTCCCTTGCTGAAGGAGGCAAAAGCACGAGGACTGACTTACCGCGTGGAACAATGTCCGATGCCCGGATGGACCACCAATGATAACTTCCACAACAACATCGCCTATACACCCGGGACATGGATTGCGCTTCATAAGATTTGCGAAAAGTCAGGAGTAGGGGATCAGTTTCGCATTCACTACGATCCTTCACACGCAATTTTGATGGGCCAGGACACGCGCTCGGTCTTCCAGTATCTGAAGGATACTGGTTACAACTTTCTCATCGGCGGATTCCACGTTAAGGGACAGGTAATCAATTCCCAGGGCGTTGCCGCTTGGGGATACGGTGGACAGACCATCCAGCGGGGCGATTGGATAGATGGTAAACCCTCAGAACATCCGGCGGATCAGGCAAAAGCCTGGTTGAAGCAGACGGTCCTCTGTGAGCACGAATTAGAAGCGGCAGCTTGCATGTTCGCTCTGCAGCGTGAAGTTTTGGCATCTCAGGATATTCCCACACAGGGTATCGGCAGAGAAGCATACCGTTCCTAATGCACCTCTTCCCATTGCCGCGAAGCAGAAGCCTTTTCTATCGCTGCTAAGACCTTCTGGTTACGCACTCCGTCCGCAAAATTTGGTGTCGGTATCTTTTGTTCAGCTATAGCCTTAATCAGATCCAGCACTGTGTGCGTGAAAGTATGTTCGTAGCCTACGATATGTCCCGGAGGCCACCAACCTGCCATATACGGATGTGACGCATCTGTTGCCAGAATTGTCCTGAATCCGCTGTTCGGTCCTTCCTCAGTATAAAGTTGCAGCTCATTCATGCGCTCAAGATTAAAAACGATGCTGCCCCGACTGCCGTTGATTTCGAAACGGTTGAAGTTTTTGCGACCCGTCGCAAGGCGCGACGCTTCAATGGTACCTACTGCGCCGTTATCGAACCTCACAAGAGAAAGCGCCGCATCATCCACATCTACCGGGGCCATCGTTTGGCTGCCGAGCTCTAGTGGACGCTCAGTAATAAAGGTCTTGAGCAATCCCGCCACCTCGCTTATTTCCCCGACAAGATAGCGTGAGAGATCGATGGAGTGAGAAGCAATATCACCCAGCGCTCCAGATCCCGCTTTGGCCTTTTCCAAACGCCAGACGCGTGGAAAGGCTGGATCAACAATCCAGTCTTGCAGATACGTGCCTCGGTAGTGAAAGATCTCGCCGATACTTCCATCATCTATCAATTGCCTGGCAAGAGTCACAGCAGGAACGCGCCGGTAGTTGTGGCAAATCATATGGATGACACCATTGCGTTCAACCGCATCAAGCATCCTCTGGGCTTCGGCGACGCTATTTGCCAGAGGTTTCTCACAGAAGACAACTTTCTTTGCTTCAGCAGCAGCTATCGCAATTGCTAAATGAGTGTCACCTGGGGTGCAGATGTCGACAACATCAATGTCCTTTTTTGCAATCACCTCTTCCCAGGAGGTTGCATGTTCCTGCCATCCAAAAGTCTCAGCAGCCTTTTTCACTTCCTCCTCATTACGTCCGCAGATGACTTTCATTACAGGTTCAAGGGCAGGCGCAAAAAATCGGCTCACCTGTCTCCAGGCATTACTATGAGCCTTGCCCATAAACTTGTAGCCGATCATGGCGATGTTCAGTTTTTTCATCGATTTTCAGTTTTTTCCTGATGAGAGAAGATTGTTCTATCTAGCACACAGAAGATCGAATGGCAAAGACATATGGTACTATCCCGCGCATTCTCAAGGAGAATAAGACGATCCACGAAACCACACGAAATGTCTCGAAGTAAGAACTCATTTCGTGCCGCTTCGTGTAACTTCGTGGATCGTTCTTGGTTTTTCAGCAGCCCGACTACGCCGTTTGATCGGGGTTAGACATGAATCGTCAAATCAGAATCCGGATTGTCGGGCGTGATACCTTCTGGTGCAATGCGGTTGTGGTTGAATGGGAACACCAATACCCAGAACGAAAGCTTGTCGCGGAAGCGAGCGCTTGCTACCTGATAGAACCTGATTGGCTTGACGATCTAAACCTTATCGCTCAGGAGTGTTTTTCAAGGATAGTAGTTGCGCCAACGGATGCCAGCCGGCGCTCATGGCTCCGTCGTTTTATGCCACGGATGCGACAATAGGACGTGACAGGAGAGCCATCTTGAGGAAGCAGTCGACAAAATCATTTACCACTAATGATCTGCTGCTACTGATAGTCGCGTTCATGGGTATTTTTCTGTATGGGCTGCTGGCTGCGCTTCCGGGCTCAGTGCTCCCGACGCTCGAGCGCAATCAGTATTTACCCAGTGACAGTGATGTCGCAACTTTCTTGTTAATTAATGCTGTTGGCGCAGTATTGGCCTATTTGGTGAGTGGCCCCATCATTGACCGAGTTGGCAAGAAGTTTGCTCTTCTGGCTGGCACGGCAATCGTCAATGCCTCAATGGTCGGTTTTGCCTTGACGGTGACGCAAGTAAGAGCCGCAGCGGCGCTGCCTTTGATCTTTACTTGTTCGCTGCTGTTGGGACTAGGCGCGAACGCAATAGTCAGCGCGGGCCATGCGCTGGTCGCTGATGTCGCAACCACCTGGCGCAATGCCGCACTTAACCTTCTCGATGTCTGTTTCGGCCTAGGTCTTATGACTTTACCGCTCTTCGTTCAAGGATTCCAAAGGAGCGGCGGCCTTGGATTGATCTTTTGGTTACTTGCAGGCGCAGCACTTGCTCTGGTCATCCTGGTGCTTACATTGAAATTTCCCGGCGCCGCTCATCCGGAGTCGTTTCCAATCATCGAGGCGAAAGACCTCTTTAAGAACCGGTCATTCTGGCTGCTGGCTATTGCGCTTTTTATGTATGTGGGGACCGAGGTCTCTGTTGGCAAGTGGGTTGTGACTTTCATGGAGCGGGATGCGCGACTGCTGGCCCACTCTGGACTTGTCACGACGCGCCTTCAGGAGATAACTCAAGCATCACCAGCCGTGCTTAGCCGCTTCTTCGAACAGGATCCAGCAGGCATTGGCATCGCCACCTATGCGCTGAGAACACTTTCGTTCTTCGCGCTGGCCCTCCTTACAGGCCGGCTCGTGTCGAGTTTTCTGCTTGGTTTTTTGAAGGTAAATAGTTTTCGGCTGCTCACCGCCGGTTCAGCAGTAACGACCCTGGGCCTGGCTCTGGGATTCACAGCCAGTTCACCGGAGACTGTTCGTTGGGCCTTAATCATATCAGGTTTCGGCATGGGTCCAATTTTCCCCACTTCGGTCGGATTAGCCTCAGTAATGGTGCCGCGCATTGCAGGCACGGCCATGAGCCTGGTCATGGGAGTAGGGTTTGCCGGGTTGCTCTTGATTCCGCCGGCGGTCGGTTATCTCTCCGCCGCCGTCGGTGGCGAAGCCGGTAATGTTCGAGCGGGGCTGATGGCGGTGTTGGCTGCGTCCGTGGCAATGGTGCTGCTCCATATCGCTCTGACATGGCGCGAGCGACGCCTCGCGGGCATCAGCGAAACGGCGCTGGAAATGGAAGCTGCTGCCGAAACCGATTAGAGAACCGGCAAAGGTTGATCAAGTACTTTCGACGTTAAGCGTCGGCATGAATTTAGCCCGGCCTTTCAAGGCCCGGAACCAACCACGTAGTGGTTGCCTGTTTATAGCCATCGGGCCGCCACAGATACTCACTCCTTTAGGAGTTCCAAGCGCAGAATTCAGGTAGTCAAGCCTGAAATCGCAGGTGGATTCAGGTAGACTTTCGATAAGGATGAATGCTGATGATCCGCAAATTTAAAGTTCTCACGCTCTGCGCAATCTTCTCTTTCCTGGCTCTTAATGCTGCCGCGTTAATGGCAAAGCCAAAATGGCAAGTTCTCTTCGCTGGTAAATCTACGGATGCCTGGCGCGGCTTTCGTAAAGACTACTTTCCCTCAAAGTGTTGGGCCGTTGAGAATGGGTCACTCAAAACCATTGTTGGCTGCGATGAAGCTGAGCGAATGGACCTCGTCACTAAAGATAAATATCAGAATTTCGAATTAGAACTTGAATGGCGTGTGGCTCCCGGCGGCAACAGTGGGATTATCTATCTCGTCTCTGAAGACGAGGATCAAACGTGGAAGACTGGGCCCGAGATGCAGGTGCTTGATGACGCCAAACACCCTGACGGCAAAGATCCCAAGACTTCCGCTGGCGCTCTTTACGCGCTAATTGCTCCGATCAACAAAGTCCTTGAGCCGGTAGGACGATGGAATAGGGTTCGGCTCATCGTTCACAACGGACACGTAGAACACTGGCTCAACGGGAGAAAGGTATTAGACTACGAATTGGGTGGTGACCAATTGAAGCACTTGATTGCTAAGACCAAGTTCAAAGACTTCCCACGATTTGCTCAGAATCGGGAAGGCTTCGTCGCCTTGCAGCATCATGGCCAAGAAGCCTGGTACCGCAAGATCAGGATTCGTTCGCTGTAGCAGCTCCAAGCGTTCCTGCAACCATGTAACCAGGCTTCGCAACGCGCAGCCGCTTTCTCAAGCAACATCAACTTTTCAGGAGGAAGATATGGACAGTCCCAAAGGAACCTCCCGGCGGAACTTCATCAAACTAGCTACCGCAACCACGTTAGTGGCCGGCGCATCTCGTAACGTCCTGGGTTCAATGGGAACTCACCTGATAGAGCCCAGGCAGCAGCAAGCTCAGACGACATCGCCTAACGACAGAATTCGGATCGCAGCAATCGGCGTTGGCGGTCAGGGAACGTCCGATACCAACGCCGCGCTGCGACGCACCGGACCCTCAACTGATCAAGCCAATCCCTCGCCACTGGGACCTGGTGTCGAGGTAGTCGCGGTAGCAGATCTTTATGACGGACGGCTGGCACGAGCGCAGGAACTATGGGGCAAGCAACTTTTTACCACGCGTGATTACAAAGAGATTCTCGCGCGCCCCGACGTTGATGCGGTCATTATCGCCACCTCTGATCACTGGCACATGAAGAGCGCGGTCGAAGCCATGAAGGCTGGCAAAGACGTCTATCTCGAAAAGCCAATGGTGCAAAACCTGAATGAAGGAAAAGTCTTAATTGATGCGGCGCGCGCGACAAATAGGATTCTGCAAGTGGGGAGTCAGCGCGTTAGTTCGATTGTTTACCAGAAGGCAAAGGAGCTTTACAACTCCGGGGCTATCGGCGAATTGAACCTTGTCGAAGCGTGGTGGAATCGCAACACTCCGCTCGGCGCATGGCAATACACCGTGCCTCCGGACGCCTCACCGCAAACTCTCGATTGGGAGCGCTTCCTCGGCCGCGCTCCGAAGATGCCGTTCGATCCCGTCCGTTTCTTCCGCTGGCGTAACTATCGCGACTACGGCACAGGTGTCGCGGGCGACTTGTTTGTGCACCTTTTCTCCGGTCTGCATTTCGTGCTCAGTTCTAATGGGCCAACCCGCGTCATGTCCACGGGCGGTTTGCGCTACTGGAAAGACGGGCGTGACGTGCCGGATGTGATGCTGGGAATTTACGAATACCCGAAAACCCCAACGCACCCCGCTTTCAACCTCTCGCTAAAGGTTAACTTTGCAGATGGCGGTGGCGGCGAAGAAGGCTTCCGGTTTGTTGGCAGCGAAGGCGTGATGACGATAGGCCGGGGCGTGACCATCACTCGCAAACCGCTTTCTAAAGAGCCTGGTTTCAGCACAAACACCTTTCCGAAAACCATGCAGGACGCTATTCAGAAGGAGTATCGCGCTAAGTATCCCGAAAACCTGAAAGAATTAAATGCCACCAGGGAAGAAGTTTATGTCACGCCGCAAGGCTACAGCGATCTGGTGGATCATTTGGCAAACTTCCTCGACGCTGTGCGCACGCGCAAGCCTGTGGTTGAGGATGCTGTGTTCGGGCTCCGCGCCGCCGGCCCGGCGCTCGTCACTAATCTCAGCTACTTCGAGGGACGATCCTACGAATGGCACCCGGTAGAGGCGAAACTCAAGACCTAAAGGCCAGTCCGCGGGGATCTGCGTCCACGTTATTAGTAAATGATTAATGCCGCTTCATCCTTCGTGAGTTGAAACATGAAGTCCTCGGGAAAGCGCTCAAGATCTAGCAGGCTGACTCGGTGCGTCAAGAAGCAAGTCAAATAACGAGCTCACTCAGGAGTGAAGCTGTATGTAATAACACCGGAAACTTTCACCGGTTTGCCTGCCAGCCTGGTAGGGGCAAACTTCGCCTGTCGGGCAGCTCCCACAGATACCGCTTGCAGCAACGGATGCCCAGACACAGCCCGGGCCGAAACAACATTGCCCTTCTCATCTACCAGGACCTTAACGTCCACCGTACCCGAGGCCTTGACCTGTCTTGCTATGGGTGGGTAAGCAGGCTTAGGCAGGGTGATCGCCTTGCCATTTAATACGCCGCCACTAACTGTCTTACCGGTGGTTGAAGTCTCCAGATTGTCGATATCGGTGTTGGCATTGTTGTTGGCGTTAATTTCACCTTCGTTACTCTCGCGCTTGTCCGCGACCTGGATAATGTTGCCGCCGTTAGTACGCACAACGCCTTTCGTTAAACGCCAAACGCTGTTGCTTCTCACTAGATTCACTTCATATTTGCCACTGGCTTTCGTGCCCTGGACAGACATGACGAAGGCAGCGTTTCCCGAGCCATCAGCGCTCGTGTTAAAGGCCCCAAGTGGAAATCCGGTGCCCTTTATTTCACCCAACTGATCCTTGACCTCCTCGTTTTCTTTAAGGGCGGCCACGGCCACAATATAAGCCTCGGATGATTTCAGAGTCTTCTCCGCGTAGTGGTAACCAAAATAGATAGCAGCGGCAAGTCCACCTGCCAACACCAGCAGAATTATGCCCACGATTATGATGATCTTGCCGCAGCTTGATTTCTTTACGGGCTGGGCAATTGGTCCGCCCATCATAGGCGTCTGGGGAGAGCGGTAGAGCGGTGGACCTCCCATAGGCGGTGGCGATTGAGCCTGTACCGGTGTTCCGCACTTTGGGCAGAACCTATTCAACGGATCCAAGGCATTGCCGCAGCTATTGCAGATCATTCTAGTCTCCTAATACGATCACTCTGTGCGTGTGCGTTTCAGAAAACGAAGCGCGCTGACCACTACAAGGGCGATCATCGACCCCAGACCCAACCAGAACCAGCCGGTCAGTCCCACCGAGATCAACTCTGAAGTGTTCTCGGCTCTCACTCGCTCCCGATTCATAAGATAGGCGCCAACAAGTCCGGCTACTAAGCCCACCAACGCCGAGATCTCGCTCCTATCTTTCCAGGCGCGCGCGATGCCGAGGAGGAGGACTACAAGCATGAGAAGAGGGATTAACCAGAGCCCACCATGGCCATCGCGCGCGAGATCGACGCCGCTAAGCCTGTCCTTAGATGCACCACAACTCACTTGAACCCAAGGGAGAAAGAAGCAGATCAGGGCTATCAATGCCATACTCAAGGTCACTCGTCTGCTATCCATTGCGCTATCTCCGTTTTGGCTCTCGGGCCAAAAGCTGCAGCGGATCTTAAACCTGCGGTCAACTTTGAATTCTAAGTGCATTCTAGTTTATCCCGCTAACACTGACTACGAGCCGAAGGCTGTCGCTCAATTATCCAGACGTTCACATCTACAACACCTGTAGGGTTTTCAGATCAGAGCTGAGACACGACGCTCTAATTCTTCGGCGATTTCCGCCGGCTTCATTCGCGTATCGAATTTAATCGGCTCACCGAAAACGACTCTGACCATGCCGGGCGAAGCAAAATATTGTCCGCGCCGCTTGAGTTCGTACAAGCCGTGAAGTTTAACGGGTACGACCTCGACGTTCAGTTCCTTAGCCAACAATCCGATGCCGGCCTTAAATGGACTCACGTGCATCTGTCCGCGCGGGGCACGCTCCCCCTCGGGAAAAACCAGCACGCTGTCGCCTCGATCGACGCACTCGCCCGCATACGCGAAGCTGCGGCGAAAGCCACTTCGCCTCGGGAGCGGAAAGACGTGAAAGAACGTGATCACTAAAAGGTACTGCGCTAACAATCGCAACCGCATAAACCAGCTTGTACCAGCGGGCGGATGAAGCCAGTCGCGCAAGCGTTCGCCTTCCATCGCAGTCGCGATGCGGTGACGCAAACGTATGGGCAAGGCCGCAAGCACGAGGGCGTGGTCACCAAGCGTAACGTGATTGGCGACGAACAGAACGGGATCTTTGAGGCCTTCGAGATGGGCAATACCCTCGACGCGCATCCGGCTCATCAAGCGGGTGATCGGCAGAATGAGTGCGTAAAAGAGCAGCGCGCGTATCCACGTCAGAGGAAACCGCCGCGTCCACTTCGGGTAAGAGTATCGCGTGATTTGTTCGTCTATTTCGCCGCGAACGATCCGTTCGACATCATCGACGGTTGTCGCCGCAGTAAACGCCGTCTCGTCAATTTCAATTTGGTATTGCTCTTCCAACGCGCTCAACAGTTCGATGCGTCCTAAAGAGTCAAGTTTCAAGTCGGTCGATAGCTTCGGCGAAGGTTGGGGTTGGACAGAAGGCTCGCTACCGCTGATGCGCGCGGCTTCAGAGAGGATGAAAGAGGAAGACAAGGGTGAGGAGTGAGGGATGAAGGATGAATCGGAATCCCGGTTTTCATCCCTCCACTCTCCGCCTTTATCCTTGATTTCAGCGGCGACTTCGCGTTTGAGCACCTTTTGGGTTGCGGTGCGCGGAAAGTCCGGTGCCGTCCAGACGAACCAGCGACGAATCTGTTGGTGTTCGGCGAGGCTGCGGTTGGCGCGCTCGATCGCAGCTTCAGCGCTTGCGTGTGCGTCCCGCAAGATGAGCGCTGCGAGTGGCTCCATCCCGCGCCGGCCTTCCCATTTGATGACGCAGCTTGAGCGCACTTCGGGTTGACGGTTAAGCGCCTCTTCGAGGTCTTCCGGGTAGATATTCAGGCCGGCAGCCGTGACGATCACATCCTTTTTGCGCCCCTTGAAGTAAAGATTGCCTGCGCCATCCATCGCGCCGATGTCGCCGGTATGAAGCCACTCGCCGCTCTGCCGGTTGACGCGACCTGCACCAGTCCAGTAGCCAGGTGAGACGCTTGCGCCGCGCACGATGATCTCGCCCGACTCGTCGAGTTTGACTTCAGAGCCAGGCATCAGTTTGCCGATTGACCCGTGACTTCCCTTGAACGGATGAGTGACCGTTACGAGCGAAGCGGTTTCGGTCATCCCGTATCCTTGCAGGACGGCGAAGCCGAGCCGACGCCAAAACGTTTCCGTTCGCTCAGCGAGCGTCGCCCCGCCGGATAGAAAAGCCCAGAACTTCCAACCGAAACGCCTATGCACTCGACGGAACAGCCACCATAACCGCAAAAAGTTTGCACCTTCAGCCGCAGCGATGCGTTCCTGTAACTTATCCAAATGACCACTCGCGGCATAGTCACGTTCAACCCACTCGCGCAAGCTATCGAGCACGCGCGGCACGAGTACGATCACAGAGATGCTTTTTTCGCGCGTCTGGTGGATGATCTCCGCCGGGTTAAGCGAGCTATGAAAGTGAACTTCACCGCCCAAAAGTTGCGGGACAAAGACGCCCATGAACTGCCCGAAGACGTGGCTCAAGGGCACGAGATTCAAGAAGCGAATCGGATGAACAAATCGCTCCCACTTGATGTATTTTTCGATCTCAACTTCGAGCGGCAGAAGGTTGGCGAGCAGATTGCGGTGCGTGAGCAGCACACCCTTCGGCGCGGACGTGGTACCGGATGTGAAGATGATTTCGACGAGCGTGTCTTCATTAACCTCCTCGACCAGGTATGGGTCGGCGGAGTGGTTTGCAACCGTTTGGCTCAGTTCATCAAGCGAGAAAAGCGGAACGTTTAAGCATTCAACGACAGCAATGCTGCTGCTCGCCGCGACCAGCTTTGCGTCCGTCTGCTGTTGTACTGAGCAGACAAACTCCGCTGTGCTCTCTCTGTCGAGCGGCACGACCACCGCGCCCCGCAGGAGGCAGCCCCAGAACGCCGCCACCCATTCGGGACTATTTTCGCCGCACAAAAGCACGCGCTCGCCTCGCGCAATACCGCGACCTTCGATCTCACGGGCCACTCTACGCGCCGTCAGCACAAGTTGCGCGTAAGACCAGCGAACGTAACGCAAGCCCCGCGGGTGCGCGAACATGATCGCCTCTCCACGTTGTTGGTAATCTTCGAGATAGCTTAGAACAGTGCTGCGAGTTCTCGAATCAGATTGCGCCGGCATTGCTTCCGTTTGCTTAAGGCGGTGACGAATGCTTGAAAACTAACACATCACGTCTGAGCATGCAGTAGTTAGCGAGAAAAGCGAAGTCACCGTTGAAGAGGAAGGATTTCCCTTAAGTCCGAGTAACTTCTCATAATGCAGAGGTTTGATCTATGAGTTGGCAGAATTCCACAATCTGATTCTCTGCCCAAAACCTGTCGAACTGATTGACGTGATCGGCCACAAAGCCCACGTGTCCGCCATGCTCAGGTGCTAGTAGTACTACATGTGAGTTATCAATAACCGAGGAGTGCATAAAAGGCGCAAAAGGTATGAACGGGTCGTCTTGTGCCTGTATGATTAACGTCGGTCTATTAATGCTCTTCATGAGCGGCAGGGCGCTGGCACGTTTGTAATAGTCATCTGCATCCCTGAAGCCGCCGTCATGGATGGTGTAGCGTTCATCAAAATCCCTGATCGTGCGTACCAAATGAAGTTCGCTTGTATCATAGAGCTCCGGGTAAAGCTCCTGCTTGATCAGCAGGCGGCGACGCAAACTTCGTAAGAAGTATTGCTGGTAAACCCAGTTTGATCGATATCTGATCGCCTCTGCACAGGAACTTAAATCAATTGCCGGAGAGACTGCGCAGAAGCCTGATACTTGACCCGGCATTACGTCAGCATCTTCACCCGCGAGCTTCAGGACCATATTGCCGCCCATCGAAAAGCCGACTAGAAAGATCGATCGCAAGTGATCGCATTCGATCAACTCTTGAACCACGGCACGCAGGTCTCCGGTCATTCCGCTGTGGTAGAGAGTCGGCGTGAGATGCTCGGTACCGCCGCAGTTCCGTAAGTTTAAACGGATGACATTGAAGCCTGCGCGGAAGGCCTTTTCCGCACAGCCGAACATGTACCTCGCGTTGCTCGAACCTTCCAATCCGTGCACAAGGAGGAGAGTCCCGTGCATGACCGGATCAGGTTGCCAACTGCAGTGCGCGAGGAGCCACACACCCGGCTCAAGTTTAAATAAACGCTCCTCATTCGGATCTCCCGCTGGCATCGTTAAGTAGCGTGGCCATGCATAGGCCGCGATGGTTTGGGCGTGGCCATTTCTAAAGAGAGGATGTGGCTTAAACGGTTTCTCTTTCAACGCCCGAACTATCCATTCCGGGACTGGGCGACTATTCTTGCGGCGGACTTTGTGAGCGACCTTCCGAACGGATTCTGAACCATCGTGATACGTTTTGGTTCGATCCCTCAGCGGTACGGATGCAGTCACGGTATTGACCCTTGATTCAACAGGTGGCGAAAAAGTGCTCTTGATTAAAGCAGCTTTCGTGCCTTAGCTGAATCGAAAACATATTGTTATGTACGCTTGCGAACTTAAGATGCGGGTGAGGCGCGACGGGCATTCTTCGCTAGCCCGGCTCAATTGACTGCGGCGATCCCTTGATCCTCGCCAGATCCTGCCATAGCTTGATCTTTCAAACAGCTTGATACAATAGTGGCGACGACCGACGACTGACACTCCCGGTTGTCGTCCGACGCTTAGCTCCAGCGTTAAGTCTTCTTGAGATTTCTATGATAACGGTAGTCAAAGTAATCATCCTTGTACTTCTGCTGCCATTATGCCCTTCCTCCCAGGAGGAGGACGATTGGCCTTCCCTGGGTTATCTCAGAAATGATTACAAATCCGTCCCTGTCGTCGCTCACGTCCTCATCCGTGAAGCTGAGATAACCGGCAGGATTGGCGGCTATGAGAATTGGAAGATATCGTGCGAAGTGCTCGAATCGTTTAAAGGCAGATTTCACAGACGTGATGTTGTTGAATATTTTCACGGAGCGGAGGCCGGTCTCAAGAAGGATTATTTCACCGGAGAGAAGATTGTCTTTCTGCTCGCTGACTATGAACAGAAGAAGAAGGCGTTTAGGTATTCCGCATTAGAGAACTCGACATTGTCGCCTACGAAAGACCGGTTGAGGAAACTGAGGATGCTTAGAAGCTCGTTTGCAAAGAGGCGCTCGTAGCATGCTGGGCGTGAAGTACTACGGAGTAGTAATAATAAAGGCAACTATTGTATTGACCGGTAAAAAACTCGAGTCGCATCGTTGCCGGCTGAAAGCACGAGCAAATTTGGAATGAGAAACCCGAAAATAGCCCCAATATGGATTTTGGTTTTGTTTGTAGCGGTCTCTATTTCTTTCGTTTCGGCTAACTCTTTCGCTCAGAAGAAGAAGACCATTCCGGTTTGCAAGCAGGGAGCGCTGGCGTCGCTTAAGCCGCTCCTGGAATTGAAATACCAATGTCGAGAGAGCGTCAATGACCCGGATGAAGCCATCTTGAAATGGCCGGAAAGGATCGAGGCGATTAAGGATTACACTAAACAACTCGAGTCGTTCAACGATGCCGCCTGGTGGCAGACAGATGTCGATGACTTAAATGCCTGCGATTTTCGCACAAAAGCAGGAGCATTCACTGATGAGGAGCGGGAAAAATTTCAGGAGGACTACCAGGTCAAGCTGTTAGGGAATCACCAGATCAGGTTGGTGATTGCACCGGACCCTTGCTACCAAACTGAATTCAACGGCTCGAGCTTCTTTGTGCTGGTGCGCAATGGAGGCAAAGTCTCGGTAACCAACGTCGTGGATGGATTTTTTTCCCGCATCGATAATTCGATACGCCTCGCTTTTGCTAATTTGAATGGCCAACAGATAATCGAAATCTCAACCGGGAATAACATGCCTCCCTCGACTACCAACTACTACTTCGCGATAGACCAGAAATCCAATAAAGCAGCGCCGAAGAATCTCTTTAAAAATGGCAAGACACTGACAAACCAGATGTGGTCGGCGATGCTGTTTAGTGAGTTGAGTGACCGGGGTTTGCCCAAGAGCGCTGAAGAGATGAAAGTCATACGCGGAGCGAGACTTGCAATGACCTTCAGTGTATATAAGGACGACGTGGACGGAAAGATAGACGATAACGGTCGCAGGCTAAGAAGAATAATTTATCGGTGGAAGGGGCGGTTCTACTCGATAGGGAGGTAAATAACATGACAATGCAAACTGAGCTTGGTGCGGTGGGTTCGCTTTGGCGATATCCCGTCAAGTCGATGATGGGAGAGGAGCTGAACGCCACAGAGGTGACTGATCGTGGATTGCGCGGCGATCGTGTCTACGCCCTTGTGGACCGCGCGGACGAGAAGGTCGCAACCGCCAAAAACCCACGCAAGTGGCCACACCTCTTCGACTTCCGCGCCAACTTGATCGAGAGTGCGGACGCCGGATGGCAGCCGGCCTCGGTCCGCGTTACTCTGCCCGATGGAACCAGGATCACCAGCGGGGAAGCTAGTTGTGATCAGATCCTCTCGCGGGCGCTTGCGCGAGAAGTAAGGCTGGCGTCCGTGGCACAGGGTGACGAGCGGTCACAATTGTCCGCTACCGGCACGGCCAACGCCGAAGAGTACTGGCCTGACATGGAAGGACTCGACTTTCGCGATACCGTCACCGATTTCGCTCTGCCGGCCGGCACGTTCTTCGACTGTGCGGTCGTCCATTTGCTGACGACTGCGACGCTTGACCGACTCAGCGAGCTGTACCCGCAAGGACGTTTTGAGGTTCGGCGATTTCGACCTAATATTGTAGTACTACCGGCTTCCGGTGAGAGCGGCTTTATTGAGAACACCTGGGTCGGCCACACGCTCGCCATCGGCGATGAGGTTCGCCTGAGCATCACGGGTCCATGCGGTCGTTGTGTGATGACGACTCTGGCGCAAGGAGATCTCCCCAGAGATCCGGGCATCCTTCGCACCGCGGCTCAACACAACCACGTGCAGGTCGGTGTATATGCGGCGGTCGTTCGGGGTGGCACGATTCGCCGCGGTGATTCTGTCAGACGGGCCGCATGACCCGAGATGCGCGACTTTCGCGTAGACGTAGGTAAAAGCTGGCTACGAGCAATTAAGGGGAGTATCAATCTTGCTAAGTCGGGAATTGGGTCGTCGTGCTCGCAAAGTGAGGCTCTATTGCTTCATGCGGCAAAAGAGCCACACCATCCCGTGGTCACAGCCCAAGACCTCACAAGAGTTGCAACGAAACCTTCAAGCGCCGAAGAAGAACCTGCTGGCACGTATATTGCTCCTGCTTGGTCCATGTAGTGAATACACTCGAACGGTTCGTCGGTGACGAAACTAGCTCACGACATCGAGCAGGGGGGTAAACAGTGGGCGACTTGGAGGTTCAGGGAATCTTTGAGTCGCCCGCGGTTTTGGAGATGTCTGGAAGGCGCATGCGCCGAACCCGAACCGAGGCGATGGACAACGTTTGGGGCATGCTCGTTGAATCCCGCCAACTCACGTAATGTCATGAGTTACGGGATTTTTGATGGGACGGATCCAGGACCTTCAAAAGCTGAACGAACCAGCTCGCCATCTGGCTGAGCTGATCTACATTCCTCTCGGCACGCCTCGCCAAAAACTCTTCTATGCACATCAATACCTGAAAGAACTTAGTCTCACACCAATCGTCATTTTCAATGCCACCGACGACGATATCTCGCCGCTCGGAGAAGCACAGTCATTGTTCGAGGCAGCCCCGGATCAAAAGCACCTTTACGCCGCCAAAGCTAGCGGTCATCATTTCGAAGGCGGTGATACGGTAAACTAGGATCAGATCCGTCCACGGCTGCTTAACGCTGGGGTTGCCAAGGCACGTCAGGTTATGAAGAGAAGGATTCAGATTAGCTATCTCCTGCGGCCACACTGGAAGGCCCTCACGGTCGCCTTTCTCGCAGTACTTGGCGAAAGTGCAGGAGACCTGCTCGAGCCCTGGCCTCTGAAGATTACAATCGACTACGTTCTGGGTTCGAAAAGAATGCCGCCCTGGCTGTCAACTATTGTCTTAACAACGTTTGGATCCGACAAGATTTCAATACTTTACTTTGCCGCCCTCTCAGTCGTCATCATTGCTGTTGTTGGCGCGATCAGCTCTTATCTGGAAAAGTATCTAACAACTTCGGTGGGCCAATGGGTGATGCACGACCTTCGTCGGACTGTTTATCACCACATCCAACGGCTTTCACTTTCCTTTTACGACCGTGGAAAAACCGGGGATCTAATCAGCCGCATCACAAGCGATATAGATGCGATTCAGGATTTTATTTCGCAGGCGCTTCTTGGAATTCTTGTTAATGCTCTTACGCTGATAGGCATGCTGGTGGTGATGTTCTATTTAAACTGGCGCTTCACGTTGATTGCTCTTTCAGTTGCGCCGTTGCTGTTCATTGTGGTCTACACCTACACGCGACGCATTAAGCTAGCCTCTCGGGCGGTAAGAAAGAAGGAGAGCGAAATAGTTTCGGTGGTCCAGGAGGTTCTATCTTCAATGCGCGTCGTGAAAGCTTTTGCGCGCGAAGACTATGAGCAGGAAAGATTCGAACGACAAAGTCTTGAGAGCGTGGAGGCGGCACTGCAGGCGCGCAGTCTGAAAGCCAAGCTCGCGCCGATTGTGCAGGTGATGGTTGCGGCGGGCACCTGCCTGGTCCTGTGGTACGGGGCCAGACTTGTCCTTAGCGAACAGATCAGCACGGGCTCTTTACTCGTGTTTCTGATCTATCTCGGCAAAATGTACAAACCGATGCGTGAGCTCTCGAAGATGGCTGATACCTTGTCGAAAACTGCCGTTGGCTATGAGCGTATCAGGGAGGTGTTGGAAATAGAGCGCGAAGTTAAGAACGTGAAAGGCGCACGTAAGGCCCCGCCGTTCGCCGGTGAGGTCGAGTTTAGTCACGTTGATTTCGCCTATAACCCTGAGTCACCGATTCTTCATGACGTAAGTTTTAAGATTGCTCCAGGACAGGTTGCGGCTTTCGTGGGCCCTACGGGCGCCGGTAAGACGACGATTGCGGGCCTGGTGGCGCGGTTTTACGATCCAACGAAAGGGGAAGTAAGAATCGACGGTCATGATATCCGTTCGTATAAGATTAAGTCTTTACGGCAACAGATCAGTTTTGTACTGCAGGAAAATCTCTTGTTTCGCGCCACCATCTGGCAAAACATCGCCTACGGCAAACCCGAAGCGTCGCGCGATGAGATTATAGCTGCCTCAAAGTTGGCAAACGCCGACGAGTTCATTGTGCAAATGCCGAACGGTTACGACACGATTGTCGGCGAACGAGGAGTGACCTTGTCAGGCGGTCAGCGTCAGCGCGTAGCTATCGCACGGGCGGTCATTCGCAAAGCCCCGATACTTATTCTCGACGAACCCAGTTCAGGCCTGGACGCTGCTTCAGAGGAGTTGGTTTTTGAAGCGCTTGGCCGACTGATGGCAGGGAAAACATCGATTGTTATCGCACATCGTCTGGCCACGGTCAAAAACGCTGACGTGATATTTGTTCTTGATAAGGGATCAATCATCGAGCATGGCACTCACGAACAACTGCTTGAGCTTGGCGGACTCTACGCTGAGCTTTATGAGATCCAGTTTCATGATGGCAAGCTCGCAGAGGCTTGACCCTGTCTGGATTCGAGGAAAGGAAAGACCCACGAAGACGAATGTGCTCACCGAATTCCGACCAAGCCCTGCACGGATTGAATCAGCTTTTCTGAATCGTAGCCGACGCCGTCTTTGAAGACGATCTCGACTTTCTCGATATCGTTGATATTCGCTGCTGGGTTTCCCTTCACCACCACTAAATCCGCCTGCTTGCCCGGAGCGACAGAACCGATGCGCGGATCTTCACCAAGAAACCTTGCGCCGTTGAAGCTTGCGATCTTAATCGCTTCCACCGGCGTGAAGCCTGATTCGACCAGAAGCTCGAGCTCGCGCAGGTCGCCAAAACCAGCCACAACGCCGCCGTTGCCAGTTGGGTCGGGCCCGGCGATCAGCAAACCGCCGGCACGAACGAAGGCTCGCTCGAAGTCCATCGCCTTGCGCAGGAGCACAACGTAATTTGACTCGGATGAAACGCGCGCACGAGCTTGCAGATAACGCACGCGCGCATCGGTCGACATCACACTGAGCACACGCGGATTCAGCAGTGCGCTGGCGGCTCCGATACCAGTCTGGGCCAATGGCACACCGCCGGCTTCGAACACGGGCAGAGTGGAAGTGATTGCCACATTCTTTGCCACCAGTGTGCGAATCGTTTCCTGCGGTGCGGGGCCGTTCAGATCCAGTTGTCGCAAGCTCGCGCTGACGGCAGTACCTGGCGGACACTGATCTGGTTGTTTGTTAGGGACAAATTCTGAATCGACCATCAAGCCGTGTTCCAGGTTGTCGATGCCAATCTCCGCCGCTTCACGAAAACCAATCGAACAGAGATGACCTGTCACTTTCAACCCGCGCTTGTGCGCTTCTTCCACGGCCACGCGCAATTCGTCGCGAGTGATGTTCATGTACGCTTTGAATGAGGTGGCACCTGCGTCGGCCCAGTAGTTCACCATGCGCCGCGAGTCATCGGCGCCGGTAAGCTCATGCATCACCGGCGTGAATGAGCCGCGTCCTTCCAGATAGGGCGCGGTGATGTGCATCTTAGGCCCAATCATGCGGCCCGAATCAATCAAGCGCTTGATCTCGATGTCTGTGTACGGCGCGACGCTGCCGGCGGTGCGAATTGTCGTGACGCCGAGCGCCAGGTACAGACGCGGGAAGCTGCTGCCCATGTTGGAGTACATAGGAGGTGAGCCACCCATCGGGAAGAACATATGGTTATGCATACCCACCAGGCCCGGCAGAACCGTGTAGCCTTGCAGATCAACCATCTGTGCATTGGCCGGCACCTTCGCAGTTGAGCTCGGTTCCACCGACTGAATCTTTCCGCCGCTGATCACTATGGTCTGATCGTCTCGTGGAGCAGCGCCGGTTCCATCAATCACGCGCACATGCGCCAGCGAGATCACCGGCGCTTCAACGCGTATGAATTGTTGACGGTCCGGTGTCTGTCCGAAGGAGACGATGGCAAGGCAGAAGAGGAGAAGAAGGGGAAGTTTGGGTTTCATAAAATTCTCCTTACGTGGCGACGTTATACCGTCCCAACCTTAGGCGAATACGATCAATCACTTGGCAACAACACTACCTTGAGTTTGATTGACTGCTTTTACTCGCAATTATACTTGACGCGCCTCATGAGGTCAGTACCACCGCGCGGTAGCGGGTGGGTCCTCAGCGATCCCCATCAGCTTGAGGGATGAGTAGCAAGGACCCACCCGCTACCGCGCGGTGGTACTGACCTCATGAGCCGCAGCGAGCCAGATTGCACAGCAGTAAGCCGCGGTGAATTGAAATCGATTCCAGTATGCATAGAAGTTAGGTCGATCAAAATCCAATAAGATCCAAACAACGGGTCGATCAACGTTGGGACAGTAAGGATGTGATTTATCTTTCTAATGTTAGACTTTGATGGGGCGATGGCGATACTATGCAGCGCCCGAACGGTCTTAAAATCCTTTCCAAATCCACGAAGATTTTCACATGATGAAAAACCATTCCTTTGTCTTGACGCGCCCACGTGTCCTATCGACCTTCGTACTCGCTTTCATGATCGCGGGTGGTGGGTCAGTGATTGCTCAGCAATTCAGCCCCGACCTTTTCAAGTCACTCCACTGGCGCAGCATTGGCCCATTTCGCGGTGGAAGGACGCGCGCCGTTGCCGGGGTGCCTTCGCAACCGAATGTTTTCTATATTGCTCAAGTGAACGGCGGGGTTTGGAAGACGGATGACTATGGCCGCACCTGGACGCCGATCTTTGACGATCAACCGACGGGCTCTGTTGGCAGCATCGCCGTTGCGCCTTCAGATTCAAACATCATCTATGTCGGCAGTGGCGAAGGATTGCAGCGGCCGGACCTTTCAGTCGGCGATGGCATCTACAAATCGACCGACGCCGGACGGACCTGGACGCATCTCGGCCTGCGTGACGGTCAGCAGATTGGGAAGCACGCCAGGGCCCATGGGAAAACGCAGCGTGGAATGGAAACGGGGGGGGTGTTTTCAAGTCGACCGACAACGGCAAAACGTGGCGACAATTGAGCGGCGGTCTGCCGGATGGAATCATTCAAGCCAACCTGGCGATCGCACCCAGTTCTACCAGACGCGTGTTTGCATCCATCGCCCTCAGCACCGGCCTGGGTATCTATCGTTCCGATGATGGCGGCGAAAGTTGGACCAAGATAACCACGGACGCGCGTCCTGCCGGACGCATCGGCGGCGGTGATCTCGCCGTGCTCCGGGTCGATCCAAAGAATCCGGAAGTCGTCTATTCCGCCAGCGTAGTTTCCTGGAAATCGATCGATGGCGGCAAGACCTGGAATGCCTTGCGAGGCGCGCCGGGCGGCGACGATTATCAAAACGTTTGGCTTAATCCGGACAATCCGGAAGTGATCATATTGGGCAGCGATCAGGGAGCGGTAATCACCGTCAATGGTGGCAAGTCGTGGAGCAGTTGGTACAACCAGCCGACCGCACAGCTTTATCACGTCAACGCCGACAACGCATTTCCATATCGATTGTGCAGCGGCCAACAGGAGAGCGGATCGGCATGTGTCGCCAGTCGCGGCAACGACGGCGAGATTATTTTCCGTGAATGGCATCCCGTCGGGGCCGAGGAGTATGGCTACGTCACGCCCGATCCACTCGACCCCGATATCGTTTACGGCGGCAAGCTCTCGCGCTACGATCGCCGCACGGGGCAAGCGCAGAACATTATGCCGAAACCCTTTCGTTCGGCTGATTTTCGGGTGGTGCGCACTCAACCGGTGATCTTTTCGCCGGTCGACCCGCACTTACTTTATTTTTCAACCAACACTTTATGGAAGACAAGAGACGGTGGGCGAAACTGGAAACAGATAAGTCCGGACCTGACCCGCAAGACGTTCAACGTGCCGGAGACTGTCGGCAAGTACCGTTCGCAACCGACGGCACAGCCTACACAGCGCGGCGTGATCTATGCGGTCGCGCCGTCGCCGCTCGACGTTAACTTGATTTGGGCTGGTACCGACGATGGTTTGATTCATCGCACCACCGACGGTGGCACAAATTGGAGTGATGTGACGCCGAAGCAACTCAAGCCCTGGCAGAAGATTTCAATCCTCGACGCCGGCCACTTTGATAAGAACACTGCGTACGCAGCCGTTAACACGCTGAGACTCGACGATCTGCGGCCGCACATTTATCGGACCCACGACGCTGGAGCAACCTGGACCGAAATTACGAATGGGATTCCGAATAATGAAAACACGGACGTGGTCCGCGAGGATCCGGAACGAAAGGGTTTGTTGTTCGCAGGTACGGAGCGCGTCGTTTATGTCTCTTTCGACGACGGCAATCATTGGCAGTCTTTGCGACTCAACATGGGCGCCAGTTCAGTTCGTGATCTGATTATTAAGGGCGACGATTTGTGTGTCGCGACTCACGGCCGAGGCTTCTGGATTCTCGACAACATCACGCCGTTACGGCAACTCCAGGCTGCGACAACGAAGGCGCCGGCGGTGCTGTTTCGTCCGCAGACGGCACTGCGTGTTCGTTGGAACACCAACTCTGATACGCCGCTCCCGCCTGACGAGGCTGCGGGTGAAAACCCACCCGACGGCGCCATGATTGACTACTACATTGGCTCGGTTGCGTCGGGACCAGCGACACTGGAAATCAAGGACGAAACTGGCCAGGTCGTGCGACGTTATTCAAGCGCCGACCCGCTGCCTACTCCCGATCCGATGCTTTCGATTCCCCCCTACTGGATAAGGCCGGCACAGCAGCTCGCAAGCGAACCAGGCATACATCGTTTTCTCTGGGACCTGCATTACGCTCCGGTCCCCGGCGTGCCGCCCCAGTACCCGATCGCTGCCGTCTATCGCAACACCGCACCTGCGGCCACTTCGCCATGGGCGATGCCGGGTAAGTACACGGTGGTGCTGACGGTTGGCGGAAAGAGCTATCAGCAACCACTAACGTTAGGCATGGACCCGAGAGTTAAGGCTTCAAATGGCGACCTGGCTGAGCAGTTCAAGCTATCAAAGCAGCTCTATGATGAATGGTTGGCGCTTAATACGATTACCGAAAGCGTCAGGCTGGTTCGGGGGAGGCTTGCAGAGTTGCGACCACGAGCACCCGAGGGTGATCTCAAAACCCACATCAATGCACTGGACGAGAAACTTCAAGCATTCCTGGGCGCGGTCGGTGGAGGACCCGGTGGCGGCGGGGGAGGTGGCAGCGCTCGATTAAGCATCGCCACTACGAGCGGCAGAGTGCGGACTCTTTTTAGCGTAATAGAGGGTGTCGATGTTGCACCAACTCCACAGATCGCGTCTGCGGCTGTTGAGGTATTGAAGGACTCGCGCTCCCTTCAAGAAAGCTGGCTGGCAATCAAGTCACAGGATATTCCGTCATTGAACCAGGAGCTTCGCGCCGCGGGTCTGCCCATGACCGAGATTGCAAAATAGACCTGGGGCAGTTAACAAATGTTCTGAGGCTGGGTGTTTCACACGCGCAGCTTCACGGACTTTTTGGGAGCATCTGCCTTGAATGACAATGGCGCTGCGGCCCTTGATAAATCGCCTCCGTCGATAGTGATTCGCTCGGTGGTGGCACCTTCGACTTGCAGAAAGAGGGCGGTTGGAGTGAGCACGCGTGAAGCACTAAGCAACACGTCGCTTGTCTCGATGAACCGCAGCAACGACTCGGCCTTTTCGTTGCCTTGCACGCTGAAGCCATTCACAGCGGCATCCTTCACGTGGTCGAAGACCACTGCCGGACGTAGTTCGTCGGTGGTGACTTCAAAACGCACATTGTAGAGATTGAGCCCCCGCACATTGCGCGCGTACAACGCGTAGGCTGGCGGAACACCGATTTCGTAGTACTCACCCGCAACTTTCGGGACGTCCCGCACGGCGGCGTGCTCGGCCGTACCGCCTCCCGGAAAGGTGACACGCACGTCATTGAAACTGATGTTTTCAAGAAAACCCTCGCCCATACCGTTCAGCACGATGCACGAAAAGATCTCGCCCGGATTATAGCCGCTGACAAAAGGCACATCGGGAAGTTGGACCGGCTTGGTAACAGTGGCCTGGATTCCGTTGAAGGAGATATTGCGGACAATGCCTGGTTGCCGTTGTTCCGGTGACGTGTTGGCCTCCGTGGCATTAGCACCCGGTGTGGAAGTCGATCGGCGTGGTTGCGGACCGAGGCCGATAGAGATCGGACCCGTCACATCCTTCATGATGAGGTTTGAGAAAGAAATGTTTTCAAAACGCGATCCCGGACCACAGCGCATTTTGATCGGACAACCGTAGGTCTGGTAGATGAGGCAATTGGAAACGGTGATGTTTTCCGCTTCGCCGCCGCCGAAGCGGAACACCGACCATCGTGTGCTGAAAGAGCAATTGGTTACCGTCACGAATTTGCAACTGCCGAATAGCGCACAGGCGTCGTCCTGGCATTCAACGTCGCAGTTGCTGAGGTGAACAAATTGGCTGCTGATGAAGTGAAACCCGTCATTATTGTGGTTCACGCGGTTGTAGATGTGTATGCAGTCGAGCTTCACGTAGCTGCTTTGGATGATCCGAACAGAATGAAAGGCGCTCTGGAAGAGAAAAATATCGCGAACCGTGAGATTCTTGCAGCGATGAAAGAGCAAATGATATGGCCGATGACTGCCACTGATCCCGGCCGGCGGCATCACTCCACGGCTCGGGCTGCGAAATTGCCCGCCCTGACCGTCGATGGTTCCCGGACCTTCAATGACAATATTCTGTGCATTGACCGCGAAGATCAGGCCGACATTCCCATCGCCCAGCGTTGAGTCTCCGCTGAGCGGGATCGCGTCAGCCGCGTGGTACTGCTTGCCGTCGGCGCTCCCCAACAGCTTTCCGCTGTGGGCTATATGCAACGTGACATTGCTCTTCATTTCAATCGTTCCAATGAGGAACACCCCTGCGGGCACGAGTACTGTTCCGCCCTGGTCCTTGTTGCACGCGTCAATGGCTGCCTGGACCGCGGCAGTGTCGAGCGTGGTGCCATCACCTTTGGCGCCGAAGTCACGGACGTTGTAAGTGCGGGCGCCGAGATTCGAATCAGTGATTGCGAGATGTGCGCGCGTTTCCCCCGCCGCCCTGGTGGCGGCCAGCAAACCTGTACCAAGCGAAGTGGCTGACGCGAGTCGCAACCATTTGCGCCTCGATAAAGAGGGATCGTTTGAGTTGGTCACGTTTCGCCCTTCCTCTTGATTTCAATTCCCAATCTCTTTGGTGCATCTGTTGTCGGTCATCTCTACAGTAGGATTGCGCTCGCACTGAATTTCGGCGGCGTAGAAAGTAAAGGTGATACCTACTATCCCGAACAGCGTCAGCAGCATTAACACTATGACTAGCACGACTCCCTTCTGCCCTTCGTATGCTCTTCCCTTCATGGCTTGCTCCTTTGATAGAGTTTCTGACTTTAACAACCGCGACAAGCTGAGCTTTCCTTAAGCCTCACAATGCCTCGTGGCTTCCGGAGGGGGAAAACCTTTCATAGACATGGAGGGGCTCTGGAAACTGAGTAGTCTTCGAAGAATCGGACTTGTTAAGAGACTTCCGGAACCCGAAGCTATGAGATCTTTACACCAGCAAAACGCAAGAGGTCGGCTATAAGGAATTTTCCATCCTGTGGAGCCCCAAATTGCCCTTGCTTTGGCTGCCAGGTCGGCTCGGCACTTAGATACGACGACGGGTCTCCATCAAGCAGACCTATGAGCACCTCCGCGACGATGCGACCTCCTATGGGCCCTAGCTTTTTGCCATTGCAACGCACCTCTGCCTCTTTGAGGGCGTAATACCAGAGAGGTGTATTGTCGCTGAAAGCTGCCGCGAGATTGCGCGGCCCATCCGGTGAAGGTGCGTTGGTTGGCAGATTCAATTCGGTGCGCGTCAAGATTACGTTGTCTTTGGTCATCCCCATGGCCCGCGCGACCGCCTGGCCGGAAGGAAGTCCGAGCGCCTTGCCGCGTAAGAGGTTGCGCTGGGCGAGTGCCTTGAACATGTCAGTGATGAACGGCAAGTTGCTGAGACCTACAGCGAGCTTAGTATCAATCCTGCGGGAATGTTGGGGCTTCAGAGGCGTGCCGGAAAATTCGAAAAAGCGGGCCCACTGGATTTCCAGCCCCGCCCGGCGCTCCTGAAAACCACGCAGATCTTCGCCCTCGTCGCCGAAGATATCGACGTCGTTAGGATCTTCGGTCTGTTGGTTCAGTTCATAATCTGTGCGTATCATGCTGTGCCCAAAGCGGTAGGCGGCGACTGAAAACTCCACAGGAATGAACGGCTGATTCCTGTAGTGATAGAACTTCAGATCGACGTTCAAAGCTCCCTGAATATCCTTGGTCCCTCCTCCCAATGGAACCTTATATTTCTCCAGTTTAATGATGTCATTGACAACATCATCGCCGCCGAGAATCTTTCTCAAAAAGTCGTGCACGACCACCCATTGATAATGCCAGCGCACAATTCGGCGTGCCTCGTCGAAACGACTGGGCGTATTGGCAGGCAGGCTATCCACTACTTTGTTGTGGAACTTAATGAAAGCCAGATGGAGTTGAGAAACAATAGCATTTTCGTCATTACGCGGATCGCCAATGAGAGCACGCTTCGCTTCCGCCGGGTCTGCCGGAGTGTTACGCGGTAAGTCGTCTTCGCCGGCCTCATTCTTACCGATGAGCAGGTGAATACCATCGGCCGCGTAGAGGTAAGGATTGTTGTCCGGACCATCCGCATACAGAGAATCGAGATCGTAGCGAGGTGTACGGAAATTGCGCAGGGCGTCCGGATCGTTATCGCGCTGCAGCTTGGAATTAGGATCGAACGTGATGTCATGGTCAATGAACTGGCCGAAGTAGGTAAAGCCTGCTGGAATATCTGGATTGTCCAGATTGGGATCGTCAGCTTGCGCCTCAGTTTCGATCAACAGTGTGGCCAACGCCAGAAGATCTGCATCATCTGGGGCGAAGGGGGGCAGATTGCGGAACATCCTCCCGAAGCGTCCTTCGTACAATGTAGAGCGCGGTACGTCTTCAAGACCTCGTATCGACTGTACGCCATGGAAGCGTTTTGGGGGGCTAGGACTGCTGTGCGGCGGCTGGTTTTGGAGTTTCGTGTCTTGCATGTCAGTTCTCCTTTGCAGATGTTCTCGTGTGTCGAGAAGCAACGTGGTGAAAGTAATACGTACAGGTTGAAGTTAGGCTTCCCATTCTCGCAAGACTGCCTAAGTCTGGAGTGAGGTCGAGGATAGAACTCACCCGGATTCGCGGTGATTTCAACTCGGGTCACCCATTACACCGAAAAGGCCACGAAATTGATCTTGGCGGAAGCGACCTTGAGACGCATGGGCTTACGAGATCAAAAGCTCAATGCGTGTCATGGTGTCACTTCGTGTTAATTCAATAATGAACAAGTGTTGTGAGCGGCACATACCCTCCGCTCGATCATTCACAAAGCAATCATGAATTGTTTACTTATACATGTCGCCATACTGCGAGCGCTGCAAAGATTTTGGAGATGAGGGACAGCTCATCTTAAAGAGAAGGTTGGATGAGAAGCCAAAGCCCTGGGTGTGTTGTCGTTCAAACATGATGCGGCGCATCCGCGCCTAAAGCTTTCCGCCGCTTTCAAAATAGTGTTCTTGCCCACTCAATGGATCCTGAAAAGAAAGTGATTTGGCCAACAGTTTTAGTGGCCTGGAAAAATCATCTTCCTTTGGAAAGCTCCTACGCGGATAGAGGGTGTCATTAATTATGGCAATGCCTAACGCGGAGAGATGCACTCGAAGTTGGTGTTTTCTACCAGTGATAGGAAGCAATTGATAGAGAGTTACGGAATCACTGTTCTTGAGTACCTCGATATACGTCTCTGAGTTTGGTTCACCGGCTGCTTCCTTCATGCGAAAGAAGGGTTCTCCCCGCACGATCCTACTGCGTCGCGTCAGAGGAATGCTTAGACCCTGAACGTTGGAGGGGGCAGGCGCGAGAGCCTCATACACCTTTCGAATCTTCCGGTCGCGAAAGAGTGAGGTGTAATGACCTCTGGTTTTCGGATTGAGAGAAAACAGCACAACACCAGCCGTTTCCCTGTCGAGGCGATGGATAGGAACAAGCCTTTCCAGCTTGCCTTGTTTCCGCAAGCGGATCAGAAGTGTTTCATGCAGGAATCGGCCGGAAGGTACCACAGGCAAGAAATGCGGTTTGTCTGCGACCAGGATATGTTCATCTTGATAAATGACGCGCTCAAGAAAGGGGATTGGTTTTTCGCTCCCCAGCTCGCGGTAGTAAAAAATGCAGGCTCCCATTCGGTAACCACTTCCTGAATTTAGACGCAGTCCAGTTTCATCTACCACCTCTCCCTTTGACATCCGCGCAGTCCACGTCGCGAGGTCTACCCTGGGGTATCTTTCCTCGAGAAAGTCCATGACAGTTTTCCAGGGACCTGCCGGCAGCCATTGGCAACTTGGACCAACTCCTTCAACTATGGGCAGTGGCGGTTTCAATGAATTACTTTACCTCGTCCACAAAACCACGATATTGCGCCTCTACCTGATCTGGTGACGTGGGAGCAGAAAGGATTAGCAGACGATAGCGGAACGTCACCGACTGTTTCGGTTCGAGCGTGAAGTTCAGTTTCTCTTTGCCGTTACTGAAGACTTCCTGCCCAAGTGGGTTGGCGGCGAACAAGCCGTAACCGCGCGCATGCCAGTAGGTGGGAAAACCCAGGTTCTTCGGATGGTCGATCATCACAAGAGTGATGGATTCTTGATCTACCTTGCCCGTCAACATGGTCCAACGCGCGCGTGTGCCCCAAACGGCGTCACCCGTCTTTCCTTCGCTGCTACGATATAGGCCTGTGACACCGTTGTTATCCATCACCTTCACGGTGGTGGGCCGACCGCTCGCATCGGTGAAGACGAGCGGCTCGTTTGAAGGCTGCTCGAGCTCGCGCCGTACGCGCATGCCCAGCATGCCTTCTTTGTCGTCATGAAACAGTACGCGCTTGTCTATGGCCGTCAAAGTAGTAATCCGATCGACCGCACGCAGGTTCGGCCCCGCGTGAAAGACAAACGTTGTGGCCTCGCGCAAGATCGGTTGACCGTCAGGCATCACCCATTCCATCTCGACATCAAGCTGGCCTCGATCTTTACCGTCAGACATGCGCGTGATCCGGCGGTGCACGACCGTTCCCATCTTTTTCTGTTGCTCCGCCGGTAAAGTGATTGAGTTGTTCCAGAAGTCGATGCCGTTGACATTGCCGTAATTCAACCAAAGCCCCGCGTGGTGTGGGTGATCCACCCGCTCACCAGCGCGTGGCTCCAACGGAAAACCACGCGTAACGACTGTGCCTTGAGCAGTGCGCAACGGGTAGAGCACGGGCACCTTCAGTTTTTCAGGCCATACATAGGAAGTGAAGGGCTGTCCGTCCACAAAGACATCGACGCGACGGGAGGCTTCATTCTTGACGACGTGCACACCTTTGTCGGAGTTTTGCGCATTCGCGCTGATTGTCAGAAGGATTATGTGAATAAGCACGAAAGCCAGCGCAGTAACCCGAGTGCTTCGTCTAATAATGTTTGCATTCATTAACTGACGACGACCTCCTGTTTCGCATCATCGAAAGTTACTCGCCGACCGGTATGCAGCGCAGCGATCGTCATGCAGATCGCGGTTGAGTGGTTATAGCCCGCGTGAACGTCCGCATGGGGCGTCTTGCGGTTGCGGACGGACTCCATCCAATTGCGCATGTGAGCCGACGTCAAATTATCAGCGCCCGTGTTTGCGCTAGTGGTCACAGGCACCGGTGCTGTCGCATCGGCCAGTGACATTTCCGGCAGCAGGTTTGGCTGCATCTGCATTTCGGCCGCTTCTTTCGCGCGCAGTCCGCCTTCAGGAGTGATCTTGTTAGTGTCAAGATTAAGCATGCCGGCGTTCGAGTAGTACAACTCTTTTACACCTCCGGCCGAATTACTGAAGCGCGATGAATAGACGACCTGAAAGCCTCTGGACATATCGTTGAGCGGGCCGTAGTCAAACACCGCGGTCATGGTATCAAAGTTCTGTCGCCCATCGCGCCATTGGTATATGCCGCCGTTTGCTACGACACTGCGCGGCCTTGGCAATCCGGAGAACCAGTGAACAGTGTCGATTTGGTGCGACATCCACTGACAGGGGATCCCCGACGAGTAGGGCCAGAAGAGACGAAACTCAAGATACTTGCGCGGGTCCCATTCGGCCTTTTGACCGTTCTCGCGTCGATTCAGCAGGAACCGATCCCAGTCCGTGTCTTCTTTGCGAATCTCTTTAAGTAGTTGGGGACGGCGCCAGCGTCCAGGCTGATTGACGTTCCAAGTCATCTCGACCATGACGACGTCACCGAACTTCCCAGAGTTGATGAATTCATTGGCTCGAATATAGTTGTTGCCGCTGCGGCGTTGACTGCCGATCTGCACAATTTTCTTCGTCTCCTCGACAGCCTTCAGAATCGCGCGCGCATCTTCCATGGTATTAGCCATCGGCTTCTCGACGTACGCGTCACGACCGGCGCGCACAGCCTCGACGCCGTGAAGCGCATGCTGGAAGTCTGCCGTGGCCACGATGACAGCATCAACATCCTTGCGATCGTAAAGCTCCTCGTTGTTGCGCGCTTTGGCGATTTCGTGCCCGACCAGTTTACTGAGAGACTCGGCTCCTTCATCGCGACGTCGGCTCCAAATATCTGAGACAGCCACGAAATCAAAGTTGAGTTCCTTTGCGTGCATCATGAATGACGGGATCAGGGCCTGCCGGCAACGATCTGAGTAGCCAACGATCCCAACCCGCACGCGATCGTTCGCACCGAGAATGTTCGCGTAGCTCACCGCGCGCGAAGCAATCACTACTCCGGCGGCGCCTAGGGTTGCAGTCTTCATGAAGTCTCTGCGTGAGTTCGTATTATCTGGCATGATGCTTCTCCTCTGAATGTCGGACAAGCTTGAGTTTGTCCGACGTCGCTTAAAGCGCGCCGGCGCGCCGCAACAAGTCTTTCATTCCTGCCATGCTTTGGCGCGTAGATTCTTCAGGTGTCCCCGCGCCGCGCCAGTGTGTCTCCAGACTCACCACTCCTCGATAGCCATCCTTCTTGAGTGCACGATATTGTCCGACGTAATCGATGATTCCTCCGCCCATTTTCATCCATTCGTACTTTTCGCCGTTGCCACGCACAACATCCTTGCAGTGCACGTAGCCGATGCGATCTTTGGGGAGATGCGAGTAACCGTCCGGATACGCTATTTCACCACGACTGGCCGCGTTGCCGGGGTCCCAGTTCAATTTCAAGTTAGGAGTACGAACAGCATCGAGGGTGCGTGACGCTTCAGCTCCGGTGGCCGTATTGCACGCAGGCTCATTCTCCAGCAGCAGCGTCACGCCGCGCTTAGCAGCTTTCTTCGCCGCTTGAGCTAGCTTTTGATCCATCTCAGCTCGATAAGGCTGAGGATCGTCGAGCCGCCAGAAGTCGAAGATGCGTATCCGATCGACCTGGAAGACTCGCATGAGCTCGAATCCGCGCTCCAGCAATTCATCCTGCTGCTCGAACGTGAAATCCGCGCCGAACTGATCGTGCTTCGGGCTGAACTTAGAAGTTGGGGCGCCGGGCCAATCTACTTTGAAGATCGGGGACGCGATCGACGAAACGTGCAGCTTGTGCTTTTCCAGAATCCTGCGTGCTTCCGCGATCTCTTTTGCATCCAGCCTCATGATGTTCTTCCCCCACATACCACGTATCTCAATGTAGTGAAGTCCGAACTCCTGTGCGGCGACTTCAGCCGCACGCCCAAAGTCCTGCGTGATCTCGTCGTTAATGACTGACAGTTTGAACATATAAATAAAAGGAAGTCAGTGGTCAGTTGTCAGTAGTTCGTTGGTCCTTGGTCTTTGGTCCTTGGTCTTGGTCGTTGGTTTTAGTCATCTCGCAATGTAGGCAGACCAGGGTTGTCCGCACCAAAAACCAAAGACCAAAGGCCAAAGACCTCCTAGCCACGGACCACGGACCACTAACAACTAACTGACTTTCATTCCCAACTTATCTTCCAAATACTTTTTGCTGATCAAAGCACACTCTTTCGGCGTCCTCGATTTGTCGGGCACACTGTCCAACTCGATCACTGCCCAGCCGCGAAACTTGACGTCCTTTAGCGCTGCGAAGACTGCCGGAAGATCGACTCTGCCGCGACCGAGTTCGACCCAGCGATAAGCACGTCCGCGTTCATCATTAGTCGATAGACTTTCTACATCCTTGATGTGCAGGAAGAGCAGCCGATCATGATACTGCCGGATGGCATGAGCCGGATCGCCGCCGCCTTGCTGGTAGTGGGCGATATCGAGTTCAAGTTTGACGTAGCGCGGATCTGCCGCCTCCATGATGCGATCCACTTCATCGGGCGCTTCACCCAGGCTGCCCATGTGATTGTGGTAACCGACGGGGACACCCAAATCGATGGCTCGCTTGCC
>WNGE01000800.1_pt1 | contig 48623 bp, 43 predicted proteins | sample 5400651 | NCBI WGS metagenome assembly WNGE01 (sample SAMN13153370, study PRJNA577476) | soil metagenome | isolation source: 60 cm soil or saprolite under grassland replicate 2 | place: USA:California | collected 2016-06-15 | reverse complement strand
GGTTGGAGTTACTCGCACAACCTCGGAATATCTGGGAGCCATCCACTCCGCCGTCCAGCCGATATCTTTCATTAGCGCATCGTATTTTTCGGCATACTCCGGCATGGTGGTCTTCAATGTCGAGTCATCAAGCACTGCAGCCTGCCCTTCAATCAAGACGACCTCGTTTCCCTGATCGCGTGTCTCCAATGCGAGTACCACATTCGGGCTACGCCGTAGATTGCGAAGCTTCTGATCATTAGGCTGGCTAAAGATCAGAAAGGTTGCGCCATCCCAGAGAAACCAGACGGGTACAAGGTGTGGACGTCCGTCGGGCCGTACTGTGCTGAGCCAGATAATCAATTCGGAGCGTAAGCGCTGCTCAATATGAGCGTCTTTCGTTTTCGTTATATCGAGCATATATTCCTCCAAATAAGAAGATATTGGGTTATGGTATTGCAGCACTAATCTCTAATACAATGCAGCATGAAAATTTTATTCCCCATGTCCGAAGCCTAAATATGTTTTTGTAATACACCCTGAAAAATGGTATGCTGTCTATTCCCCTATTGAATAAAGAGCAAAATCAATGTCAAATCAATCATCGCTATTTGGGTCGGACGATAGCCCCGGCGCCCCTGCCAATAAAAAAACGCAACCAGCAAAGGAAAGTATTACGCCAGGAGAGCCGCTGGCAGCACGGATGCGCCCTCGCACCCTCGATGAGATTGTTGGGCAGGAACACCTGGTGGAACCGGGGCGGCTCCTGCGCCGCAGCATCGAAGGCGACCGGGTGCCGTCGATGATCCTCTGGGGGCCGCCGGGCAGTGGTAAAACGACGCTGGCAGAGGTAATTGCTCGCCAGACTCACGCGCACTTCGTCACCCTCAGCGCCGTCTCAGCTGGAGTCGCGGACCTGCGTCGGGTGGTTGATGAGGCGAAGAAATTACGCCAATTCAGCAGGCAACCTACCATTCTCTTTATCGACGAAATCCACCGCTTCAATAAGGCACAGCAGGATGCTGTCCTACCCCATGTTGAGCGCGGCGTCGTGACCTTTATCGGCGCTACCACCGAAAACCCTAGCTTTGAAGTCATTGCAGCTCTTTTGTCACGCTCGCGGGTCTTCACATTAAAGGCTCTCAATGAGGAGCAGATACTAACCATTCTGCGGCGTGCTCTCACCGACAAAGAACGCGGCCTCGGTCAATTGAACATCACCATTGATGAGGATGCATTGCAACAAATCGCCATCTTTGCCAACGGTGACGCTCGCATAGCACTTAATGTACTTGAACTGGCCGCCCAGAGTATAAGCGCTACAACCGTAGAGAATGCTGCTGTGCCTTCGTCTCTCCATCTTCACATCACCATGCCCATGATCGAAGAGGCCATGCAGCACCGCGCCCTGCTCTACGACAAGGGCGGAGAACAGCACTTTGACACTATTTCGGCACTGCATAAGTCTCTGCGTGGCTCTGACCCCGATGCCAGTCTCTACTGGCTGGGTCGCATGATCGAAGCGGGAGAAGACCCGCTCTATATTGTGCGCCGCCTGATTCGCTTTGCCTCAGAGGATGTCGGCATGGCAGACCCCCAGGCGCTGCTAATCTGTGTAGCAGCACAGCAAGCCGTGCATTTCGTAGGTTTACCGGAGGCCAACCTTGCTCTTGCCCAGGCCGTCGTCCACCTGGCAACCGCTCCCAAAAGCAACGCTTTGTATGAAGCATATAGCCGTGTACAGGAAGATGTGCAGAAGACCCGCAACGATCCCGTCCCTCTGCAGATCCGGAACGCGCCAACGCAGTTAATGAAGGATTTAGATTACGGCAAAGATTACAAATACACCCACGAATATTACAAAGAGATGCAGATCGAGGACCCTGAAAGGCCGCCAGCCATACAGCTGCAGGAGTATTTACCTGACAGTCTGAAGGGACGCTACTACTATGAACCTGGACAGCAGGGCAAAGAAGCAAGTATTAAAAAGTGGTTGGAGAAGCGGCGCAGTAAGGAACAATAGATCTTTCCTGGAATATTTTTATTTGGAGGCATTACATGACTACCCAGCCCGCGAAAAGCGACACGGAACGCTATCGTGAAAACTATCTTGGCGAGCAAGAAGGCATCTTTCTCTATCAAATGCTTGCTGAGACGGAGCGCGATCCGCATCTAGCGGAACTGTATCGCAAAATAGCCGAGATCGAGCGGCGCCACTCCGGCGTGTGGGAGGATTACCTGCGCGACGCAGGGGTGACTCCGCCGCAGTATACTCCCAACTGGCGGATACGCACACTGGGATGGCTGGCACGGCGTTTCGGCACAGGCGCTGTCCTCCCCATCGTCTCTTCGATGGAAAAAGAAGCCATGGACGTCTATGATCACCAGCCCGAGGCACGCGCTGTGGGGATGCCAGCCGACGAGCGTTCGCACGCCCGCGTCTTTAGCTACTTACAGACCACGGCGGGCGGTGGCGTTGCCGGCCCCCTGCTTGCCCGCTTCGAGGGACGCCACCGTAGCGCGGGCGGTAATCAACTGCGTGCCGCGGTACTTGGGGCGAGCGATGGCCTTACCTCAAATCTCAGCCTGGTGATGGGTGTTGCGGGCTACAGCCTGGCTGGCTCGACAGTCCTTGTCACCGGTTTAGCAGGCTTGCTAGCTGGCGCACTCTCCATGGCCATCGGCGAGTGGCTCTCCGTCCAAAGTGCGCGCGAACTCTATGGTCACCAGATCTCTATTGAGAAGCAGGAAATTGAAAGTGCGCCTGAAGAAGAGCAAGAGGAATTGGCGCTGATCTACCAGGCGAAGGGCATCGATGAGAGCACGGCGAAGACGATGGCTGAGAATCTGATGAAGCAAGAGGGGTCTGCGCTGGATACCTTGTCGCGCGAAGAACTGGGAATTGACCCGAACGAGCTAGGAGGCTCTGCATGGGGAGCGGCTATCACCTCATTCTTTCTCTTTGCCATTGGAGCCATTTTTCCCGTCTTCCCCTTTTTCTTTAGCAGTGGATTGATTGCGGTAGGGATCAGCTTATTGTTCAGCGCAGTTGGTTTATTCGCCATTGGGGCCGGTATCACGTTAACCTCCGGCACTCCACTGCTCAAATCAGGGAGTCGGCAGGTTCTTCTGGGCTTTGCAGCGGCAGCCATTACCTTCGGTCTCGGTAGGCTCGTCGGAGGAGCTATCCAGTAGCATTTGATCACTTTTCTTATGATTCGATGTCTGCCTGGGGACACTATTTTGCTCAGATTCTTCATTTTCCGGCGATCTGTTCCATGACGATATTTACATTCACAATGAAGAGACGCACTGCATCATCCAGGGGTTGGCAGCTCTGCGAGCCTCCTTTATTCCACAGGGAATCCACGCCTCTGCGCGACCCGCACCAGGGCTTGTAGCTCCCAGTCATTCCCCTGCGTGTTAGGACGCTGAACGACGCGTTGGAAGATCTTCGCCTCGTCATCACGATCTGAGGCAAGGGATCGGATCACGTTCAGGCGTAGCAGTTTGTCGCCCGTATCCCAGATAGGCACAAGGAGTTGCTCCTTGTACTCGGGATAGTGTTCCCGCACCTCCTGGACCAGATCTGACCAGCAACCCAATGTAGCCTTCTCAAAATGTTGGAGGAAGGCGCCGAGCTTTGGGTCGTCGCTTACATACAGACCTGTCTCAGACCAGGTCTCTCTCTGTGTGTTGACGATGCAGACCGTTCACCATCTCCAAGCTATGACGATCTGCCTACTGTTGCGAAGGGACAAAGCCTCATATTTCTACTCCACGAAATCCTGCACTCCTCTCAAGAGATATTTCGGCTACACCCGCTTGTGGAGCTAAATGGGAAAAGATCACCAATCGGTACACTTCTCTTAAATGCAGTTCTCGTTCTGTTGTTACTCGGACCCCATCACCGCGTACACACGATCTGAAAACCACTCACCTGCGCCTGGGCGGTGGGATCATTCGGTGTCGCAGGACTCCACGTGGCGACAAACATGTACGTGGAAGTAGTGTTGTTAACGGTGATACTTTTGGGGAGAGGAAATTGCGCGGCAAATGGACCATCGACCAACGACTCCAGTTGAAGGATGTTGCTTGTCGTCGATGGCGAGCCTTGCAGAACTTGTTGTTGAAATTGGATCTGGAATGCCGCCATCTTGCCCTGTTTTCGGCCAAACACAGTGATGTTCTGAATAGAGGTATTATCAGGTAAGAGAAGAGGGAGCCATCCATTCACTGTTTGTGGCGGAGATGTTGGCGGATTTGTCGGAAATGGACCGGCAGTCGCCCCTCTATCGGTAATGCTCCAGGTCGTTTGAGTTCCTTCAGGGAGAAAGCCCGGGGCAAACGACAGGACTATGTTTCTGCTTATCAGGCTGTTCAGAGTCTCTATCGCTGCGCTGACTTGGTGAATAACATCGTGCAGTTTATCGAACTCCCCTTCTAGGGCGTGGAAGCGATTGTTAAACCCGTTGGGGCCATCCGCCTGGACGCGATCAACGTTGTCTCGCCAATCTTGGTGCTGGAATGTACGTGTGTAGTCAATAGTGTCTGTCATGGCTTACCCCTTTCTACTGCGACGTGGCAATGGACCACGTACACGGAAAACAGGAAATGTATAATCTGGGAAGGCATTGAATGGCTGATTACGTATTTCAACAACGTGCCTGCGAATAGCCAGCGTATTTACTTCCACACCAATTGGATGGAAGGCATTGAGGATGTTTGTGATCAGGTCGTACTGTTCCTTCCTGATCGTCACATCTGTTGACTCCAGGGCCGGTTTCAAGCGTATGTCGAAGGTGTACGGGGCCGTATTGTTGCGCAACGCATAGATGGCACGAACCAGGACAGGTCCCGCATGATCGCTAGAGAGTTTCACCTGTGGAGCTGTCGTTGTGTTCAAGTGCGCACCCTCCTTCACTCCTGGCCGTAGCACCCAGATGAGTGATTCTCCAAGGCCGCTGCCCAACTGCCAGGTATTGGCGACTCCCTGTTCTTGCGGGTCAATCACGCTCACGGCATCTCCTCCCCGGTTGACCACATAGACGCGCTGTCCCTGGTCTGCTACGGCCATATCCAGCGGCTCTTGCTGGACACGCACGCTCCCTATGGACGAGCCCAGTTGCTGCAACTGTGCATCGGTGAGTTTCGCCAGGTCATCCGGTTTAAAGATGTAGATGCGCTCGTTGACCGTATCTGTGATGTAGACGGCGTCAGCGGTCGCTGCTACAGCCCCGGGTCTGATGATGCCGATCTGTCCAATGGTCAACGTATTGATTTTCGTTCGCTTGGCTACATCGAGCACTGTAATACTGCTGTCGTTCTGGGGTTGCGTGATATCCCGACCTGGCTGGATAACATAAGCTCTCCCATCGGGAGAAATGGCGATCTTGAACGCCGGTTTTGTCAGGGGGATCGTGCTGGTCCCGATGGCGATGGGGCTGACACTTGAATCAATGATGTTGATCTGATTGATCCCGTTCAGCGCGACCCAGAGTGCTTTTCCATCCGGCGTGAGCGCCATGCCTGTTGGGTTGGAGCCGCCGGGTAGCGAAAGCGGAGAAAAGGGAGTGAGCGTCTCCGTGTTGATCTCTTGCAGCGCATTGCCGCCCTGACAGGCGACATAGAGGCGCTGATTTGCAGGGTGATGGGCTACTGCCACAGGACCCGGCTGTACCTGTCGAGTTCCCGCGATGGTTCCTATGGTTGGAATGTCTCCTTCGCTCCCTGTTGCCGGTTTGGTTATATCGACAGCGGTGATGGTATTGCCCTGGCTATCAGCGGTGTAGAGTCGCTTGCCGTCAGGACTGCGTGCTAACGCAACTGGCCCCCACCCTACCTTGATCGTACGTTTGACCAGCCCACTGGCAGGATCGATCTCGCTCACGATGTCGGTTCCACTACCGGCGATGTAGACGACATCGTCTCCTATAACGATGCCCTGGGGAGCGGCGCGAGGATGGATGGAGAGCGCCTGCGTTGTGTGTTCCTCTACCTGCTGCGGGCCGTCCACTCTCACCAGTTCACCGGGGCGTTGTAAGACCAGCACCTGGTTGTTCTTGAGGTTGACGTTGACGTAGGTGAATCCGGCGGCGTGAGCCAGCACGCCAAGGGTCCCAACGGACAGAGTTGGATGTTGCAAAACCAGCGCGCGCCCAACGCCATGAAGGTCGGTTCCCCCTGGCACGAAGGCCTGTACAACCGCTAGTGGCGCTACCGGTGTTGTTGTACTGTTGGCAGTGATCAAAGTTAAGAGTTGGTCGAGGCACTGCGCAACCGCTGGCTGCATGCGCCGGTTATTGATATCGGTTCCGTACGTTGCTCGCGTGTCGGCGTGTGTGACAAGATAGGCGGGATGGAAGAAGTCATCCGGCTCTCCCGCTATGGATGGTTCCACATCCTGCGCGCCATCATCCGCGATGACAGCGCCGTCAGTGAGCTGGGCCGGGCCGAGGCGAAACTCACTGGTACCCACCGCCCTGCTTTGACGCAGTGATACCTCGACCTTCACATGGAGTATCCCGGGATTGGCAGGCGGCGGATTCACCGATTGCGGTCCTGGGGCAGTCAGTGTGACCGTGGAGCGGTCGGTGCGCGTCGTAAAGTTCGCTCGTCCGGGACCACAGGGGATCATGACCCAGCGATAGATGGCGTCAGAGGGCAATTTCGGGTTGACTTTTAAATTCAGGGCATTCCCGATGACGAAGGAGAAGCCGTTAACATCAGGTATCGTTGCATTGTCGACCAGAATCTCGATATACTCTCCCGGTTCGACGGAGACATAGACCTGGCTGAGGTCACGCCTGTTACAGACAAAGGAGAATCCGGCCTTGGACGCGAAAGCCGCCAGCTTTTCCAGGCTGACCACGCTGTGCGTGAGCAGCAGCCCGCGCCCGACCGCGCGTAGATCACCAGCCTGGGGATCAAAGGCGCTCTCAACCGTGAGCGTCCCTCCGGAGCCACTCGTGCCCAGCAGATACAGCAGCTGGTCGAGTCGCCGCCTGGCAGCGAGTTGCATTTTATGCGGGTCAGGAGGAAGCTCGTCACGCTGTAGAGAACGCGCGGGAGGGGGAGTATATGTTGCGCGTGGATCGTTGTGTGTTACCAGGTAGGCAGGGTCGAAATTTGTCTCCTCTGCGGCAGTCCCATTCACATCGGCTTCGCGCACATTGTTGTTCCCCTGAGCATCGATACATTCTCCCGCTGCCAGTGCATCAGGCTGAACTGTAATTGCCAGCCTACCCCCAATAATTGCGGCATTCTTGTCTTGCAGGATGAGCGGTTGAGGGTCGCCGCCAATCTCACCCACCGTAGTATTTATCATGTCCTGAAGGTTCGGTAGGGTAGGCAGCGTCCAGCGGCCAAAGAGTTTGAGCCTCCGGCGGTACGCCTCATCATCCTCTCCGAGCACAGGATGAAATGTCGAACGGGCAACCCTGGAAAAGCGTACCTCGTCGATCACTCCCTGATATGCTGCCGTGGGCGAGCGACCAATCCGCACAGGCTCGGTATTGGCGATAGCCCCTAAGCCAGCGATAGCCTGAGCGCTCACTACCTTCCCATCGATATACAGGCGCGCTTCATGCGCGGTGCGGTCAATCACGCCAGCCACATGAGTGAAGCGATCAGTCGAAAGGCGGATATCGGCGAACAGCAGGACAGGTGGTTGTACTCCGTCGCAGAGGAGAAACCGGATATTGAAAGGGATACCACGCTGAAATGCTCCAAGGCTTAATGCCCAACCGGCCTGCGTCGTGGTAGTGACGGGGTTCGGGTGCTTGGCGATGATTTCTTGGCGGTCGGTGGTCTGCGATGACAATTTCAGCATTGGAGCCAGTAAAGGCGAAGGCGCTGCCAAAGCGTCCTGCCGTGCCGCTCTTAGCGAGCAATCCGGTGTTCGTGCCGGGATGAGATGCCTGGCCTGCCGGGATATAGTAGACAGTCATATCCTCAACCTGAGCTACCTCTGTGGGTTGTGAATCTTTCGTCGTCGCAGGCCGGTCGTCCAGGTGATAGAGAGCAATAGTCGCCGGATCGAACGAATACGGCTGAGGCGGAAAGCGTGGGATGCCCAGATCGTTGCCTAGCAGGTCCAGACTGAAACCGGTGGCTGCGGATATCTGGTGCTGCGCTTGCACGAGTGCCAGGTGGCGGCGAATATTGTCTTTCTCCCAGCCGATGACCCATAGTAGCTTTGCCAGGTTGCCCAATAGCGCGCGTAGACTCCACCAGTGGGCCGCCTCACCATCAGAAGCCGCTGGCGACATATGCACGGTCTGTAGTCGGATATCCGGGTCATCCTCGCCGTTGAGGTCTAATACAAAGGAAGCTCCAGCGTAGGTACCTGACGGGATGGATACAGAACGGGACTGCTTCAGGGACGTTGCGGTCCCATTCTGTACCCGGTAATCGACCGTCACCTGCGTCATCACCGGTATATCTCTCTCCGCGACCAGGATGTAGCGCGGACGAGGCAAGAGCGACTGGTCGGGGGGAGATTGTGGCACAAAGCGTGCCAGGTAATCGGAGAAATCATAGTTATCTACTTGCGCCTGTGTCGCATTCCCCCCCTCGATTAGGGGAATAGACAGGGTGCTTGTGCCGCGAGCGAACGGAAGCGTGAAACGACCAGCCATCGCCTCTGCTGCGGTTGTCATCATTATCGTCATTGCTTCACCACCTCGATTTCGATCAACCCACTGTCGAGACGGAAAAAGGCAATCTCCGTTGGACCCATAGTCAGATTCTCACCGACCGCTGCTTCGAACACTGTAGATTGAAACAGCGCCGCGCCGAACGTAATACGCCCGAAGGCGGCAGGACAGCGGCGTAAATGCAGATTCTGGACATCGACCACCCCCGGCTGCTCTCCAAAGGCGCGCATAATTTGCGAAAAGAGAACGTTGTTCCCCAGTTTGGGCGCGCCGATATCGATGGCGATACTCTGCTTGATTGATGCAATGAGCGATTGCGCGTCATGTCCGGGCTCCATAGTCACGGTTGCTCGTACTCCCACTTCGATCAGGTCTGCCTCGACAATGTTGGGGTGAATGCCGATAGGCCGCACACGGTCTACTGCCGCCAATACTCGCTCATAGACACCCGGGATAGTTATTGTAGCGCCACCAGGCAGTTGTACCGGTGTGTTCCGCCAGGGCCAGGCAATTTCGTGAGCCACGATGACATCAAAGAAGTAGGGCTCGCCAAGCTGCCGCTCGCTGGAAAAGCGCCGCTCGTTGAAATTGAACAGGTTGAAATAGCTCAGGGACACGTCCACCCCGCCGAGTGAGTCGGAGGGCAGTACGTCGATCACTCCTGTCACGTCGAGCGCCGCGCTGCGCAGGCTCTCTAAGGTCCACATGTTACGAGGAAGACCAAGGAGTCGCGTCCGATAGTCACCGTCTGACTCGTACTGCTCTCCTCCTGTAAAGGCCTGGGCATTTGCCACCTGGACGGTCGTTCCGGTCCCTGCCAGGTTGGTCAGGATGTGCAGGAAGGCGGGGTCGATTCCGCTCACCTGGTTCGGGTCGATATTTCCCAGTGACCCTCGCTCGAATGCCTTCACCACCACATCACCCTGGGTCTGCACATCGCTGAGAATCAACGTCTCGGTCGTATAGAACAGGACTGTCCCGTCCGGAGTGGTCGCAATGACGATAGTTCCCTCCGGGAAGGTGTATTGGCGTGGAACATTGGAGGCACCGGGTGGGCTACCGGCTTGAACGGTAAATGTCACGGTACCACTGGCGAACAACTGCTGGCGCTGCACTCCCAGGTCCTCACCTAATGCATCGAGTGCATCACCCACGGCAGTTGAAATGAAATTGCTGTAGTACAGATCCTCCATGCGCTTCCACAGTTCGGCGTCCTCAGCCGCTGCCACCTCTAGAATTTTGCGCAACGGGCTGGTTGCGGTCAAATCTACATTTGAGCCAAACATCTGCGTCGCCCTTTTCATGCTCTCACCGAGGATGACATCGAGGCCCTTAATGTTAAATCCCTCTGCTGTAGCGCCAAAATCTGTCATGTCATACTCCTATGTTTAGCGTGAGGGTTGTCGTTTGAGCATCAACGGTATCTATCACTACGGTTACTGTCCAGGACCTGGAATGTCGGAGATCACCTACTTGCCGTTCTGTGAATTGCACATCACGGATGTCGCTCACACGTGGATCAGTCCCAAGTGTCTGCACCAGGCTGAGCTTAATAAGTTCCTTGATCATACGCACACTGCCCGGCTGCGTAAAGGCCTGTGTCACGTCCAGTCCGTAGGTGGCGTTGAATATATCACTGCCGGAGGGAGTTAAAACCCGCAGTTCCAGCGACTGGAGAAGATTGTCTATACCACTCACCAGTTTCAAAGAGTTGTTCTCAAAGACAATATCACCCTCCTCCAACGCTAGGCTGCTGCCAAAAGACTGATCTTGATTCACGTACTTTCTCCTTAGACTGCATCAAGCTTCGTCTGCCCGGCTGACTGAACGCTCCAGAAATTCGATGGCGCCGCTGTGACACCATCGGTGGTGCCATTAGCTGTCTCCAGTAATACAGGTTTACTGTTCACCGTGAATTTCGTAGCAGCGCCCGCGGCTAAGCCCACCACCTTCAAACATGGTTTTGTACCTGTCTGCGGATTGAGAGGTGTAATGCAGCCGCTTACGGTGCCGGTGCTAATATCGTCAACTATAAGCACCGCTTGTTTATTCACCTTCAAAATTTGCTGGCTGGCGGTAAACTTGACTGTGCCTTGATGGGCACATTTAATAACCGAGCCCTCTGTGATCACCATTGGCATCAGGACACCTCCACGCCTGACACCTCCACGCCTGAACTTCCCAACTTCAGCGTAACACTGTTGTTGGTTAGTGAAATGTCTTTCCCTTGTGTCTGAACACTCACCGCACCGTCACTGCCCAATTTCAATGTAGCATTCTTGTTGGAGAGTGAAATATCTTTCTGATCGGTTTGAATAGTGATTGCACCATCGCTTCCAATCGTGATTTTCGTGCCGCTCTCGTGCTCAATTACAATTGTTTGTGCATCAGGCACGTCGGGACGTTCCCCCACATCTGGCAACTTGTCCTTTCCGACAAAGATGCGTAGACCCTTGGCTTGGATGACACGCAGGCCATCCTTATCGATCAGATCATTCACACCCTTATTGATGGGCAGCTGCTTGTCCCCACCCAACTCGGTAGGCAGGCATAACCAGTAGTCGCCGGGTTTATTCTTCGGTCGCTGATACACAGGGTCCTCTGACCATAAGAAACCAGCCACCAGAGCATCATTCACGGAACCGAGGTTGTGAGCCAGCAGCGCTCGCATGCCACGATAGACAGGAACGATCAGCCCGCACTTGTGCCAGGCAAAGGGTGAGACAATCGGCTTGCTATGGAGCTGGGTGGTCGTACCCACTTTGACCTCTACACTGGGCGCGACGGCATCCGGCGCAGGTGATTGCCCATAGTTCAACGTAGCCAAGTGCTTCTGATCGTTGCCCGCCTCATAGTCCGTCACCTCGCCCACGTCGATTGCCGGTTTCTGATTCTGAGCGCTCTCAGCAAGGTCACGTATCCGTCTCACGACCCCATGCACACCGACCGGTCCCGTCGTCAACTTTCCTTGATCCGCGACTACAACCGTCATGTCACATATATAGCCAGTATGGGTCGAAAAACGATGTACAAGTTGATTGATACGCATGTTTTTGTTTTGATCTGGTGGATTCTTCAGCTTTGCCTTTTGCCCCACACGTAGCTCTGGTATCCCAAGTACAGTCAGGTTGAGGCTGGTAGTCACCTCACCGGATGCCTTCCCATCTGTGATCCCATTGGTGTCATTTATCTGATCCTGGCTGACGATATTGGTATCCGGGTCGAGAAGCGGTGTTTCATCCTTGCCAACAGATTCTTTGATGAAGATTTTGCCATCTCTTACAACCAAGGGAACCTGGGCGATGTTAGCAACCTGGCGGAGCGCTTCCAGGCTGTTATTCGCTTTCAAAGTATAATTTCCCAACTTGGCCTGAGGGTCGAGATTGGAACCATCTGCTACATGGACATCCGCATCACGAGCAATCTGCTCTACCAGGTCCTTTATAGTGGTGTCACCCCTGTTATCGTAAGGTTTATACGTGGTGCGCAGCTTATACCCGCCAATCTCTTCACCTTCCACCACCGTTTCTAATAGACCATTCTGATTTACCGTCGTCTTAATTGAAGTCACTGCACCGATCATGACTGATGTCGATTTAAACGTCGATAGCTCATCAAAATACCCCAGGTAGATATTTACCAGCAGAGGCTGTGATGGAGATGTAGCCGCTCCAGCTTTTTTGGCTGCTTCGAGCTGCGCGGCTACTTTGACTTGCTTGGCTTTCAGCGCCTTGGATGCATCCTCGGGCAGGTTCGTCAAGGTGATCTTAAACGTATCAACTGTGGCACCTTCGAGCATCGTCAGAACGATGTCGGCATCGAGTATGTATTGACCACTGAAGACGTCATTGGAGACCGTCAATTGTTGTTCTTTAAACTCTACTTTGTACCAGATTATGAAGCCCATCGTGTTGCTATGCCTCCAATGACTTGCGAGCCGAACGAGCCAATGCCGTTGAGATTGCGTTTTGCTACACGCATCTGGCGGAAAACGAAGGCAACTTCGGCCGCCTCATACTCTAGATTGAGCACCAGCTTCCGCTGGAAGATGACGGCGGGCCCACTGATATCCTCCCGTGCAACCCGCATCACCATGAAAGCGCCACCCCTTGGATCAGGCAGAGTATAGACGTCGTTTTCGTCCGGTTGTGCCGCTGCATCCTCTAGAACATTGACATAGAGCAAGACCTGGTATACCGTGCCGTTGAAGCTCAGGCGAAAGGACTGCGGGAAGCCCTCGTCGGCATTAACTGGTAACTGGAAGTAGGTACGTGCGGTCATATGCTCTGCTTTCTCCTCTCAGAAAATCGCTCGCCTCAGATCGGCACCCCTGCTGAACGGGCAATAGAACTGGCATCGGGACCAGAAGAGACGAAGGCCGTGCCAGAGGCCAGCACCATATCTGCCACTTCGCCAACAATCGCTGCGACTCTTGAACGCGGGACATGTTGGAGCGTGATGCTGACATCCAGTGCCTCCCGCTTCTGGGCATTCTGTGTGAAACGCAGGTCAGTGATCTGCATATCGGTACTCACCGTGAGCCCCGATACGACTGGAATGCCTGTGAACTTTAAAGCGGGAGCGGTCGCGGCTACGAGAAGACGCGACACGAGTGCCAGTGCCTCAAGCGACTTCTTCTGCTGCAAGCGATCTGCCCCGATTAACATGGCTTCGATGCTGATCGTCTTCGTAGATGGCGCAATAGCCTGCGAGAATTTGCTTCCGGCAATACGCTCAATCCGGTAGCCCTCGCTGATGGTCATGCTCTGTACATAGGTCAGGGCCACTGACCCGACCAGCACCGGAATGTTTACACTCTTAGGCATGGGGCCGCTCCTTTCAGGCTACTGAGTTTTCTAAAAATGGTGCTGCCACCATACGGTTCCATCGGGTCCAAATATTCTTACATACACGTTTTCTAAATTAGGGGCATAACCAAGGAGTGTCCCTTCCATCTTCAGTAAACCCTCTTGGGTGGCTCCTGCCGATTTGATTAACGCATAAATCTCTTTGACATCTTTCTGAGCTTCTCCCTTAATGAGAGTTGAACCTATTGACTCTGCATCGAACTGACTCGTCTCTATACGAACTTTCACTTCACGTCGCCCCCCACCTTTAAGTAACACATCCCCTCCTCCTCCTTTCACCCCTCCCTTCCCCTCAAAGTCGACTCCACCTTCTGCAGCCTTAGTAGTAAAGAAATCATCGTTCGCGAGATCAATGCTCTCTCTTTTATAGTCTCTGATAAGAGCCTCCTTAACCCTCTGTTCTGCCTTCGTTAATCGCGGAACCTGAGTAGTCTTCTTTGCACTTTCTTCAGCAAGGTGTTCAGCAGCAGCACGTTTACTTCCTTGACCCTTTGGCTTCGTTCTCCTTGATGGCCCTTCTGGTGATCTAACAGAACCTTTACCCTTACCAGCTTCAGCAGCACGCACATCTTTCATGATCTGCTCAGTCAACTGCTCCGCGCTCACACCAGGTTTTAATTTGCCAGACTTAGCGAGTGCTTCCGCCTCGAGACGCGCGGCTTTTTCAACTTCTTCAAGCGTTTTCGCTGTTTTGATTGCTTGAACCATATCCTTGAATGCAAGCCCCGCCACTCCTACATCGACCACCGCACCTAGAATACTTATAGCTAATGCGGCTAGGCTGCGATCTTCCTGCGATATAGCAGCCTTCGGGTCCAGTGCGGTACCGCTCGCCGGGTGAAAGATGAGATATTCACGCGTCTCTTCTATTGCAGTAGAAATATTAATAGTAGCACTCGCGGCCAGGACGATGATAGCCGTACCACCAGTTACAAAAATGGCTATTATGCCCAGAGCCAAACCAATTACAGCCAGCACTAACCTTGCGATTGTACTAGGTTTCCTTGCCGCCACCTCGTTTTCGATTAACTGATCGGCATACGAAGCAGGCTTAATGTCCATGACCAATTTGGTGAATTGAACAATAGGTGGCAATGACCAGATCAGGTCTTTGTCTTCCAGGTTATTTCGGGACTTCTGAATTTTCTCTACGATATCCTTGATTTGATCTTGAATATGTTCTTGTGCTTCACGACTCAGTCCTTTGTCGGAGGAAGAAGCGAGAACTTCATAGTCAATGCCCTTTGTTAAAAGTATGGGATAGCGCTGGCCGTAATCGGGAGAATATTTTGTATCTTCAAAAATGCGTTTCCTGCGCTCGATTTCCCGATCGTACTCTATTATTTTATCTTGCTCTCGTTCAGTAAGGATATGACCTTCCTTGTTGGTACCCACCAGAAAAAAAGTGAGATTGTTTACTGCGTGTGAAACATCATGCTCAAGTTTGGCGAGTTCCTCAGCACGCTTGCGTAAGCCCTCGATGTCTTCAACAACTTTCTTTTCTGAGGTATGGGTCGTATAACGGGCCTCTTCCACTCTTGCTGCTAGTTCACTTTGATCCAGAATATAGAGCGCGATCTCGCGTGCCACGGTAGCAAATGAGGAGAGAAATTCTGTACGTAAAGAGTCGATGTCATCAGTTGAACGCAGATCGAGTTTACCCAAGAGCTTATCAATCTCTGCATCGAGTTTATAGATTTGCCTCTGCAATATATCAATTTGCTCTATAGACAATAATGTGCCTCCAGAAAGCTCATTTTCCTTACCTTCTGGCACACTTGCACGTAAACGCGCATTCCGATCAAGCTCGCTCTCCAGCTTTGTTCGCTGGTCTGTAAGGGGAAGCAGCTTTTCTAATAAGGAAGGCAATATATTGATACGGCGGACAAGATCCAGCACATACTTGTTCAGACTAAAATCAGCAAAAAGTCTCATTAATAGTCCTTTTGCATCAGCGAGAGACGGAATATTAGCCGTGTGTAAAAGTGCATCTATTTCTTTATCCAGAACTGCGATTCGCCTTGAGGTATCCTCAACCTCTGCTGAGCTCAGGGGGGTAGCACCAGCAGACTTCTTCCCCTGTTTAAAGCGGACATCGGCATCAAGTATAGCCTGCAAATCTTTTCGCCACTGGAACCTTTGGAGCAATGAGTAGAGAGGATCAACAGTGTTCGCACGCCGAGTAAGTAACGGCACCTCTGTCAGCTCACCTCTGTCATAGCTAGTAATTACATAACCATCATCTCTCACCCGCTCCGGTGCAAACGGCTCCGCCATAGTCTCAAGCATGCCAGGCTCGATAAACTGCGACCGCGTGAGTTTGGCTATACTGCGCCTGAGTGTGCGCGTATACCGGGCAACGAGCACCTCTTCGAGGTTCGCCCAGTCGTCTTCGCTCGTCTCTCCGCGTAGTCGTAGCTTCAATGGAATGTAACAGTTGATCGTTTGCATCGCTCTTCCATCACTTACAACTCATAGGTTGTTAGACCTCTATTGGCTAACCAGCGTTGAAAAGCCTGGCGAGCATCGTTGATCTTCAGACCCTGGTTATTCATAAGTCGCAGTAAGTCAGGATCGGCTGGCTTGGTGGCATCGCCAAAGAGTTCCAGCATTTCTCGACCGAGATCGGGCAGTTGATTTCTTACGCTAGGATGATAGAGGTAGAGCAGGTCATCATAGTTGCTGCGAGCGTGAATTGCCAGGTCCTTCACGATCTGTTCCCAGTCACGCGACGCGTGCGCTTGTGCTCCTGCTCCCATGCCCGGCATGTTTGTTTTGACCTCGACATGGACTGCCCGCCCGCTAATCTTGGCCTCAATATCAAATTCACGCCGGATAAGCTGACTCCCAACATTCCTGCTCGTCATGAGTTCGAGGCGCAACTCATCCGCGCCGTATTTCGCGATGAGCGTGCGGGCAGCTAACAACTGTCCAAGGCCACCTTGATAATCGTAGAAACAACGGTGCAACGCCCGTTCAAGGCCACTAACCGTTTTGGGCGCCACATCATCCAATACCGTCAGCAAAGGAGTTCGCTCGCCAACCGGTAACTCCAATGCATCGATCCAACTCCAATCTCGCGTCTGAACCTCGCCACGTGGTGTGTGTTCCAGGCTGGCCATGTGTTCGAGCCCACCGACTTCTTTCTCACTCAGGCGTGCTATCTCAGCAGCGTATTCGTCACGAGCAGCCACACCACTTATTCGTTCAACCTGCTCCAGTTCGGCTAATAAATGCGTGCGGTTGCCCTCACGCAAGCGCGCCAGCCCGAGGGCAGAGACCTGGCCCGTTTTCGCCGCCTCTGCAAGGCGTTGTGCTCGCAGGGCCTCGTCCACTTCGTTAAAGGCCGATGCCTCACCGCGCAGCAGCCGATCCAGGAATCGCTGGTACTCGGCGGGATTGCCGATCCCGCTCCGCTTGAGCGCCAACCCGTCTAAGAAGCGTTCCAGGCTGGTCCAGTCGGTCCAATTGCCTCTCTGCCGGAAAACAACTCCGAACAAGCCGCTTCCAGTCTCGCGGATGAAGGCGAGGGCCTTTGGTCTTTGTGCCAGTTCGCCAAGCGCCTCCACGGTCCACTGGCCGAAATGCTCTGGCTTGACAAAAGCCATCGTACGCATAAACTCGTCCAGGTGAGCGGCCGGGATATCATCGATCAACTGGGCAAGAGCCAGGGTCACCTCTTCACTCTGAGCATTCCTCAACAAGATGTGCAGACCAGCCTGCATATCTGCAGTGAGACCACCAGCCCCGGCTGCTTTCGCCTCTAGACGACTGGCGACTGCCAGCGCACTTTCAACTCCATCCACAGCGCGGAGTAACTCTTCGTTACCGGCCAGTGCCGCCTTTAGCGCGTCCATACCTGCTCCCCCTGGGAGATGTGCCGTTTCGGCAATGCGCCCAAGGACTGCGAGGTGTTCCTCCGGGAGCAGGTCCACCAGGCGTAACATCCTGGTTCTTTCTGCCAGACCGGCGATATGGGCCATTGCCGCCAGCACGCGTTCCAGTTCGGCTGCCTCGCTACCGACCCTGGCAGCCCTGCCCACGAACCGCATCGAACGCAAGACATGCGCAAGTGCGGCAATCCGCTCTGGCACTTCCGCCGCGCGAATGGCGGCCTTGATCTCGCCGACGCCGATGAACCAGGAAAGTATCTCAAAGAGCAGCGCATACTTGAGTCGACCGAAGTGATCCGCGCCGATGTGCTCTTCTCCGACACGGTTGCCAAAGGTTGTACCTAGCTCCTCGGCATACTCGAGCCCGCGCATCGCTTTCGCGATAGCAGTGCCAGCCTCGCGCAGCATCCGTATCACGAACATAATGGCCTGTGGATCACCCCTACTTGCCTGATCCAGCGTCCATAACAGCTCGGTCAGGTGACCAAGTCCTTCAAGAACCTCGCCTGGCCTGGTCAATATGAAACGGATGCTATCTACATTGCTCCAGAACCACAGGGAAGCGCCTAAAGCCAATCGCTCCAACTCTTCTAATGCATCCGGCCCACTCAGAGCCATGCCAGGAAGTTGACCGCCCTCGATCAGTATTTCAACAAGGTAGCGCCAGTTCAGTCCTCCGGCTGGGCGGAAGTCACCTAAAAACTGAAGCAGATCGAACACCTGCCCATCCAGCTTTCTGAAAAGCCTGGCGTATGCTCCATGTTGGCGCAGTATCGAGAAGAGCGCTTCAAGTTCGGATATCGTCTGAGTCCCGTGGATAATCTCCAGAATAGCGTTCTTCTCGTCATCTCCTGTCATCCAGCGGTCAAGCAGGAGTCCGAGATATTCCGCCCGTTGCTCCCAGGGTATGACTGCGAAGAGCGTGCGATCCATGTGCAGGATGAAGTCCATCTTGCCACCGCTACCGCGCAGCAGTCTGCTTGTCACTTTCCCAACATCGGCCTGGCTTACAGAGCGCTCGCTTTCCGGTACCTGTCCTATCGCACGTGTATAGGCTTCTGCACTCCAGGACCCGCCGGGCCGGACATTGAACAGGTAAACGTCGTTCTCCGCCTCATCGCTTGTGACGACGGTAACTATCGTGTAATCTTTCAGGGGAAGCACGCTCCCAGGTTTCTGCACTAACTGGTCACCAAGCTGACTAAGCTCGATGCCGAGTCCTCCCAAATCGCGAATGCTCAGCCGCTCGAGGAGAGGAACCACGTAGAAGTTCGGGTCTTCTGGAACCCCGTTGCGCTGAATGATAGTAAAGCCGACGCTGCCAAAGAGGTATCTTCCCCACTCTGTGGCACGTGCCAGATTGCCAGCGATAACATACGGGCTGCCACCCGCTTCGATATACTTTCCACCAGTCACCCAAATGACGGGAAGTTTTTCGAACGCCCGCCGCACAATACGATCCCCTGCCGAAGTAACAAGCTCAGATTCCCTGGCGAGATCACCAGCGGCTGTTTCTACAGGAGCAGCCAACCCGGAAACCGGCACTTCGACCTGCGCGTGGGCCCCTGCCAGGGAAACCCGCGTAGTGGATGCTTCCTGAGCAATCGCTCCTTGCAAAGGTACTTCGACCTGTGCTCCAGCATCCCGGTAGCTGGGGAGGCCGTAGCCTTTGCCATCACTATACAGGCGCGCCTCGTCCAGACGCTCCTTCGGATCTCCCTGCCTCTGTGCGAGTTCCACGAGGGTATTTGCAAGAGATGCTCCGGCAGGAGAGGTCTCCTCCTTAACAGCGCGTACGATCTCGACATGGGCTGTAGAGCGATCAACAGTAGCAACGGCCCGTTCAATTGCCCGTGCGATCACCTGCTGCAAGCGAGTGCGCTGGTCAATAGACCAGTCATCAGGCGCATCGATAGTAGATGGTATGTAGAGACGCAAGTACATAGACATCAGGCCTGCTGGACCGGCTGACTCAACAGCGCGCTATTCAGTTGATCATACATGTACTGGGCTACGCGCTCCATTTCGGTGTTACTCAAGGCCCCTACCACTTCGACTTCAACCGGGAAGTAGTAGTTGATGACCTGGCCTTGCAGCATCCCTTCCGTGTCCGGAACGATCGTGGCTTTGCTTCCTGGTGCAGGGATGATGTACTCGTCTTTATGCACAACGGCAAGACCGTCCCGTTCGACACGTCCGCCGGCCTGAAATCCGGGTAAGGCAACCATTGTCGACTCCTCTTCGGAGGACATCTCTGAGATGCCCGGCATACTCTGCATATCCTGTTCATCCGGCTCAAACGGCATCATCTCTACGACTCCGTATTCATGACGAGCGACGCGCAGTTAAAGCTCGCCGCTGGCGCACCATCTATCACTACGTTGCTTGGATTCGTTGAAGTGATAACGCAGCGGGAAAATTTGATACTCTTGAAGGCCCAATCAGTACCCTTCTTCTCTGCTACTGCAATCGAGAATTCTGTACCAGTCACTGCCAGTTCCGTAAGGTCTGCAACAATGGTATTGATCGCACGCACCGTCATGGTAAAGGTAAAGGTGAAGGGTTGGCGGACCAAGCCCACATTGTCGGACTCCAGACTGTGAATGACGGTATGCGGTGTGTTAAACGTTGGCGTGAAGCTATCGATCGGCGTTATCGGCCGGTCGCCAAGTCTCACTTCAAGTCGCGTATTCCAATCAGGCATCGGTTTGCTCCTATTCGAATTTCAACGTGATCGCAAGACGGTGGATGGCTCCCGCGTATTCGACGGCGACAAGCACCTCCACAAGTCGGTCGGAGTGCGCATTCTGAATCACCGTCAGCTCGGTGCCTGTCAACGAGGCGGGGACCTTGTCAAGTAAAATCAAGACGGGAACGACGATGGCGTAGCTTTCGATGACCTCGTTCATCACGTATGGTGTGAGTACGGCTTCCATCTGCGCCACCAGTGATCGCAGGCCGGAGCGGCTGATGCGCAACGCTCCTATTGATCTGATCAGGCGTGCCTTCAATTGGAAGGAGACATCGTCAATCGTGCGCACGATATCGATATACTTTTTGCCGCCAGGATTACCCGTGTAGCCCTCACCCATGTAGATAGCGCCACCAGGAAGCAGAGATGGAGAAGTGAACCAGTTGACCCCCTGACCGGCAGGCGCACTTGCAAAGGTCTCCGCGCCGTTGATCGTCGAGATCTCAGCAGGAGTAAACAGGTTGGTGCTGATATTGACCGGTTTGAGCAGAAGCGAAACACTTGGTACATAGCCTGCAATGACGCCAGCAACAGCGGCGGCTGCATCCTCATCGCTCTTGTGCGCAAGGTAGATCATGCGCTCATTAGCAAGATCGCCTTTGATAATTGTTGCATCGGTAGAGCCTTTTGCAAGCATTGCGATCCCCATGCGCTCTTTGCCGTCCCCGCCGGTAGTGGAGACACTGGCGACATGCCTGGCAAGCTGCACGATAGCTCCAGGAGCGGTAGTTGTTGTGCCGGGATTACCAGAGGTAGCATCCAGGACTGTGTTTGCCAGCACAACCAGTTGCACGTCCAATGCGCTTACTACTGTCAATGCAGTCGCCCAATCGGGACCCCCTGTGGCCGTTGCAGTGCGCACTCCATACACAAGTGTTGGACCAGGCGTCTGTTGGAAGGCCATAGCGATGGCCGCCGACAGTGGGGGCAGTGGGGGTGACGGAGTTGTCGTCGTGCTGGCGGGAGCGGGAAAAGCCTTTGCTGCATCGGCGGGATTAGTGAATGGCGTTGCTATGTTTGGGCCAACCGTTGGTGCAGAGCCGCCGTCGCCAATGATAGCAATATTGCCGTAGGCACGCACAGCAGGCGAAAACAGGTCAGAGACGGGGTTTAATCGAATATATTGGACAGCCATGTAATATCTCCTCTTTTCGAACGGGAGGTTATCATTTTACAAAACAAAAGGGACGTTCCCTAGACCTATGTGGCCCCTTTCAGTTACTCATATTTGCAACAAAAGGGATGTGGATAGGCGCTTAATGATACTTTGCCTTCAGCTTACGACGCAACCGCTGCGCTTGCGCTACAGTTAGAGGCGCTCGCTCAACTGGCGCACTGGCCGTTTCCGCAGGCGGACCTGCTCCTGCCTCATCAGGTGTGGATTTTTCCGAAGTTACATCTTTGGACTCTTTGTCTTTCGTTTTCTTGTCATCAGGCATATAACCCTCCTGCATCTCACATACTATAGATGTATGCGGTGTATGAAACGATGATCCTACGATGGTGTAAAGAACAAAGCAAGTATTCCCTCCGCGGCAAAGAATGTTTGCAGCGCATTGGTAGTGAATGGTAAGCCGGTAAGAGCAGCCTGAGAAAAGATGATCAGTGGCGCGTATGGAGTCTGCACTTCAGCGACATCAACTTCTCTTTGATAGGCGATTGCCTGCTCTAGAGCAAAGCGAGCGAACTTCGCATCGCGCAACGTGGCTGCAACATCAATTACGTCACGGATTAAAATAGCTACATTCAACGTATAAGCATGCTGGTTGGCAGGGTTATTCGGATCAAACTGAACAAGTGGGCTGAGTTGAATTTCTGAACGCAGGTATTGATATCGCTCCCTCAATTCATCCACAGTCGTGATATTATACTCTGCCATGAACGCATTGAGATCAATATAGCGGAACTGCTTCTGAAAATCATCGAGCGTTTGAAAGTTGGCGACCTCGTAGTCGGTCATAGAGGCTATTTGACCGGGGTCCGCCTCCAACACTAACGTCAACCCCACCTCAGCCGCAATATCTATCCAGACTGGCTCCGGTCGATCAAGGTCTTCATAGACAATATCAGTGCGCATATAGCTTGGAATAGTTTGCGTCCAGGTTCCCTGTGTGCGGTGGGTGGTGAGTAGAAGTTTCTGGAACTCCGTCTGCCGCACTGTCACATTGCGAACATCGTGGATGGTTGCGAATTGAAAGTTATACACAGCGTTTAAGAGCGTGAGCAGGCGGGCATGATTCGTATCGGTTGTCGGCGCTAACAATTGGACAATCTGTGCCGGATCACTGAATTGTAGTAGTAGTCGGTCAACAAACTGGCTCATACAAACTACTTTCGTACCGGGGCGAGGCTTGCTCGCCGCTGGATGTTATATTCCTGATTCCGCCTGAACGGCAATACATAAGAACGCGCGGAGACCCGCAGTGTATCAAGCCGCCCGTTGTGCCACTATAGTGTTCTTCCCACGGCGGCACAACGAGCATCGACGGCACACAGACCGGGCAGAAGGTTAAGTAACAGTAATTGTCACTTCCTTAAAATCGCTTTGCCCCCCGGTGTCTATCACTGTCAACCTTGCGGCGTACGGGCCTGGACGGGTGTATACATGGGATGTGAACGGTCCTGAAGTTGTATCTGTCGCTCCATCACCAAAGGTCCAGCTATAGCTGATACTATCATCTGGATCACTTGAAGACTGCCCGTCAAATTGGACCAGCAGCGGCGCCGACCCACTTTTGGGATTGGCGCTTATTGACGCTGTCGGTGGCTGATTAGGCGTGATAGTAACCGGCGAAGGACTCATTTGCTGCACGGTTGCCCCGCTATTATCGGTCACGGCTAGCGTCACCGTATATTGGCCCGGCTGGCTATAGGCATGGTCCCCCTGGGCATTGTTTCCAGCAGCGGTGGTCTGGTCGCCAAAATTCCAGGCGTAACTGACGATTTGCTCACCATCATAGGCCTGTGATGCCGAGGCGTCAAAATGGACCTTCAGGTCAGGAGGGGCAAAGCCAGTCGTGGGGGAGACCGTAAATGATGCCGTGGGTTGACGATGTGGGTTGACGACGATGGCTTGTGCAGTGGAGTCACTCTCCCCGCTGTCATCAGTAACGGTCAACAGCACAGCAAATGGCATCGGACTCGAACTCTGATTGATGTATTGGTGTGTAACAGTCTTTACATCTACAGAGGCAGTCTCCCCATCCCCGAAGGCCCATCTATAATTGGTGATCCTACCCTGAGGCGGAGGAGCAGCCGATTGCGAATTTGAAGCATCAAACTTGACCTGGAGCGGACTTGACCCCGATTCAGGCGTGAACGTGAATCCGAACCGCGCAGCTGGAGACGGCCTTCTGATGCTAATGTTCTTGATAATGAGACTTGATATACCTCTCTGATTCGTAACGGTAAGCGTAACGGGGAAATCGCCCGCCTGCGTAAACGTATGGGAGACGATAACCCCTGTCCCGGTGCTACCATCGCCGAAATTCCAGTCGTAGCTTTCGATGATGCTCGTGGAATCGCTGGACCCGGATGCATCAAATGCTACAGTGAGTGGCGCTGTACCTGTTGAGGGTGAGAATGTGAAATCTGGAGACGGCGGAGGCGGAGGCGGAGTCACATTCACTGATTGGGAGACGGAGCTGCTCACACCTCCGTCATTGGTGACGGTAAGCGTCACCTGGAACGAACCTCTTGACAGGTACTGGTGGGAAACAACTCTCTCATTCGCAGTCGCCCCATCGCCGAAATTCCAGGCGAAGTTCGTGATACTACCACGGGGATCACTGGATCCGGATGCATCACATACTATAGTGAGCGGCACCACACCTGATTGAGGCGAGAGCGAGAAGAAGGCATTCGGGGGCTGTCTCTGTACGAAGATGGTTGTACTGGCGGTATCGTCATGGTCATCATTTGAGACTGTCAACTGCGCGGTGAAGGGACCTGCGCTATTATACGTGTGAGAGACTACCAGTCCGGCCCCCGTCCCCCCATCGCCAAAATCCCAGTCACGATTAACGATTCTGCCGGTAGAACTTCTGGAATCGAAGTTGACAGTCAGGGGCAGAAAGCCTGATGTTGGGCCTGCACTGATATGGGCCTTGACGGGACCTGTCACCGGCGGTGGCCCATTCCCGCCATTTTTTGGAATGCGGGGCAGTAACGCTGGGGCCAGTGGTTCTTGCTCGTGTTCTTGCATATTCATCTCCTTGTTTAACTCAGTTCCCTTCCCTTCTCGAGTACACTACAAGCTGACTAAGGCAGTTCTATTCCTGTCTCAGGCTTATTGGACTCAGAAGCATCGTTATTCAAGAGGTGCTCTTTTACGAAGTCAAGCAGGTTTATACCACTTTGCATATAGGCTTCGTGGCCGCTGGCTATGTGGCGAATGAGGCATCGCAGCAAGGAAGCATCTCTCTCTATTGTGATACGTAGAAGAAATTTGCCGTTCTTGAGATGCACTGCTTCTCCCGTATCAACATTCACCACCCTTAATTTGGTGGTTTCTGTCTGCTGGTCATGCCAGCACCATACCAGGATAGAGAGCGCTTCACTGCCCATCGCATCTTTATCAGGATGATGCCGTGTACAAGAAGAATAAGATAAGATTATGAAGCATTTCCATACCCTCCTGTGCTTTTTCAAACGAAATTTCTTTCTTTTACTGTAGCACGAGGAGTTATGTTTTCTTTATGTTTTCTTTATGTTTTTACTCTACTGTTAAAGTAGATTCGTCTGCAAGTAGCGTTTGAAAGATTCGCACCGTCTCGGATAATGGTTGTACACCCAGTTCTTCGCGGAGTATATGTTCGCAGCGTTGATATTGTTGTAGCGCCTCACTACGGCGACCCTGTGCGATGTAAATTTGTATGAGCTGTCGATAAGCTACTTCGTCACAATGGTTCTCCTCGAGCCTTGAAATGGCCCATTTTGCTGCATCTTCGTAGCGTTTGACCGACAAATAATAATCAGTAAGAACGCCACACATGGAGAGATAGATCTTGCTTAATTGCTCACGCCGAAGAAATGACCAGTCTGAATACATATCTTCAGGTAAGAAAGGACCTCTGTAGAGGCGGCAGGCTTTCTCATAGAAAGCTACTTTCTCTCCGTTTCTCCGCTGTCCAGCTTTGAAACACTGTAGAAACTCATCCACATCTGTTCGGATCTCGACCGCCGGGTTGAAATGGTAGATCCGATTCTTGCACATGAGATATCCATGGCCTGGCTCGCATATACAACCATGATTGAGTGAGCAACGTAGTTCGCTGACGGCGAGGTACAGCTTTCTTTGGGCTACTTCCGGTTCTTCTTCTGGCCACAACATTGCCATGAGCATATCCATCGTCGCTCTGTGTTCTTCTTGGGCAATGAGGTAGCGTAATATCGCTTGCCCCTTGCGATTCGGACATGGATCAAGTGTTTTGCCCCTTCGGCTGACCTCAAATCGTCCAAAACAGGTGGCATACAGGGCAGGGAGATCGGTAATTTCTTCGAAGATCAGCCGCGATGTGGGCAAGGGATAATCATCTCTTATCTCTTCTGATTTAGTCACTGGTTGTTGAGTAAGTGATTTCTCCTGGTTGAGATCAGATGGTGGTGCCTGGTGTAGAGGCAGCAATCGATTACCCACATCAATTTTTTCAGGTCCGACTTGAGTACGAGGTGGTTCTGCCGTCTTCTCTTCCAGGACTGGAAGCATGTTTTCGAGAACAGCAATGTGTGCTTGCTGCTCGGCATCAGCTATAGCGAAACGTTTACAGGCTTGGTAGAGTTCTTCCTGAACACATGAAAATCTTCTATGACTTTTTGTCAACATATCCAGTTCAGTTGCAAGTTGAATCTGTTCAGGGGGAAGCTTTTCACGAACAAGCGCAAAACAGGCGATGCCTTCAGCATAGCGTCCTTGCCTAAAGCACTGCAGCCCAAATGTGAGTAAGTGAGAGAGTGAAGACTCTTCGGACGCGATAGCGAGAGCCCTTTCATATGATGAGAACAATGAATTCATCTGTTCCCCCTAAGGCTTTGTAAACGCTACAGGATTAGCATTTATTCAGGATAAGCAATCAAATTTACATGGGCAATCTTATGACAATACTTGTACAATCTTACGCGAGGTTAGTGTCCGCTTTACTATTGACGCTAATGAACGTGCTTTTTCGGTGATGAGTTTGAGTTGCTACACTGTGGTGACTACTTGATACGTCTGTTCTAAAATGGAGGGAGTTGCTCTTCATTATTCTCGCATCTTTGGCGGGCTGTGCGTGTTTAGCTCACATGATATGGTAACCGCCTCGAGGGTCTGGCTACCTTTGGGCCAATATCGACTTGGGAGACCGGCTGGACAGAGGAAATGACTAAACGGGGACGACGGGAAATGGACTATGCTCGTTACAGCGGCGACCCGTTCTGGTAAGCAGAGCCTGCGACAAAATCAAGCACTGCCTCCAGCGCAGTGGTCGGCTCTGCTGTGGCAGTGCTGGAGCTGTGGGCACATACACGTGCTAAAGCCGTGCGTGCCTTCGCACAGTGCCTCGCCAGTACCTTGTGGCACCACTCGTAGGAAGCAGTCGTATTGAGCATGTCCAGCAGGATCAGGATTTGTTCGTCTGTCGCCGGTCCCGGCTGGGCATAGATGGCATGCATGCGTTCGCGGACATGGGGTGCCGCATGAGCCAGTGCATGAATGACAGGGAAGCTCATCTTCTTGCGCCGGAGGTCTCCCGCCGCCGTCTTGCCGACCTGGGCACTCCTGGCCCAGATTCCCAGGAGATCATCGCGCAGCTGGAAAGCGATGCCTAATTCCTCGCCAAATTCAGCCAATGCGGCGATCGTTTCCTCCACCTCCGGTGCACCCACTCGGGCACCCATCTCAGTTGCTGCACGCATCAGCGCTGCCGTCTTGCGCGTGATCATATCTAGGTACATCTCAGGTGTCACCGTCGCGCTGGCTTCAAAGGACAGATCCAGATATTGCCCTTCGCAGAGGACCAGGCACGTCCGATCCAGGATCCTTGCCAGTTGCACTGCCAGGTCGGAAGTGACGCCGCGCTTGACGACCTCCCAGAGAGCCAGCCTGGCCAGGAAAACCATCGCATCACCGGTGTTGATCCCCTGAGCCTCTCCCCAGACCGCCCACACTGTGCGCCGATGCCGACGCCATTCATCGCGATCCTCAATATCATCATGGATCAGCGAGAAGTTGTGCACGAACTCTACCGCGGCAGCAACTGGTAATGCCTGCTGATGGCACTGCTCTCGCTCAACCTCGTCAGCACTTGTTGCCGCACTGGCCAGCGCACATGCCCATAGTAGCAGAGCCGGGCGCAGCAATTTGCCCGGGGGCAACCGTGCAGGCTGTAACTGCTCATCCACCCATCCGAGATGATAAGCCATCTGTCCATAAAAAGGGTGGAGAGCGGCGTTGCCGTCTGCTCTCTCAAGGACGCGACGCATTTCGCACTCGACCTGTGGGTGGAAACGCTCGAGAGCGGCATCGAGTCGGATGTGTTCAATTGGACCGCTATCGGCTCTATGTTGTAGAGAACTGTGTGTATTCATACATAGTACCATCCTGTGAGGTGACACCGTGACAACCTTGAGCTTGACCACGAGCAAGCATGGCGCGATGTTACCGACGCATGGCCCTAGCCCTTGCTGTCCCATGTCAGATGGCGAAGGATTAACTCGTAGACGTGTGTCGCATCGACCACGGTGGTGTCGAGTAGATCGGGCTCCTGGATCATGCACAACGGACTGTCTTCAGTTGAGGCGTTCACGCGCCCATGAGAACCGCGCACGAGCGAGGCATCCAGCGGGATGACATCCATCAGGTAACGGAAGCCCAGGCGCGCCTTCAGCAGCGTCCACCCTACCTTCACTTTTGGAGCCTTGAGGTGTGGGTCAAGGAAGAGTTCTACGGGATCGTAACCCGGCTTGCGGTGAATATCCACTGTTCTGGCATAGTCTGGTGCCAGGCGGTCGTCGAGCCAATAGTAGTAGGTGAACCAGGCATCTGGCTCTGCAATCGCCACCAGCTCTCCCGTTCGCGGATGATCGAGATGAGCCTGCCACTTCCCCTCATCGTCCAGCACCTGTGCAACGCCCGCAATCGCCTCTAGCAGCCTGCGCACTTCGTGCACACGCGCCGGATCATTGACGTAGACATGGGCCAGCTGGTGATCGGCGACAGCAAAGGCAACACTCGCTCCGGGATCCAGCAGCTCTCGACCGAGTTCCTGACGCACGGCAATCATCCCATGCTTGCGCAGCTCCCGGTTCAGGTGAACCGGCCTGGAGACGGGTGTGATACCGTACTCGGACACAATCATGATCCGGGCGTCACGCGTCCCGTAGTAGTCGATGAGATGCCCACAGAGCGCATCGAGTTCTCTCAGGTCCTGGGCAATGAAGTCCTGAAAGGGGCCGAAGCGTTGGAGACAATAGTCCAGGTGCGGTAGGTAGATCAAGGTGAGCGTTGGGTCATAGCGCTGGTCCACCCACTTTGCAGCCTCCGCGATCCACGTGCTCGCACCAATCGAGGTGTTGGGACCCCAGAAGTTGAAGAGCGGGAATGGGCCCAGTTCGTCTTGGAGCGCGAAACGCAGGTCCGCAGGCCTGGTATAGATATCCGGAATCTTCCGACCCTCCGCCGGATACATGGGTCGGGGTGTGACCGCGTAGTCCACCGACGCGTACATATTGAACCACCAGAACAGGTTAGCGCAGGTGAAGGTCGGGTCGAGTGACCGCGCTGTCTCCCACACCTTTGGCCTGTGGATGAGCGCATTGGATTGCCGCCAGAACTTGACTTCGCACTCGTCTCGGAAGTACCACCCATTGCCAACGATGCCGTGCTCGTTGGGATAGCGACCGGTGAGGAACGTGGCCTGGACGGAGCAGGTCACCGCAGGGAGCACCGTGTTGATCGAGGCCCTCTTTCCCTGCTCGGCAAAGGCGCACAAACGTGGCGTCGATGGGCCGAGCAGACCTGGGGTCAGCCCAACAGCGTTGAGAACGACAGTTTTACGCATGTTCATGTCCCCCTCACGTAGTGTTGCAAGGAAAGTGTCAGCCCGAAGGCTACCAGGGCAAGCAGCACGCCAAGGGGACTGCCTGCCGTAGCCAGTACCAGAGCGTCCAACAGCGATATGCCTGCGATCAACTGCCCCACGGTCCGTCCTACCTGGCGTTTCGGCGAACGAAAAGCGAAGGAGACACTGTATGCAACCCAGATAGTAAAGAATAGAATGAGCGGCAGAGTAACCCACTGCACCTGTTGCAACTGTCGCGCCGTGAAATAGACCGTTGGCAAGAAGAGCGTTGCCACGATGCTCACATTCGTCATGCTCGGCTTGTTTTCGGTCTTGGCAATGTACGTCAGACCAATCACATAGAGCACCAATAGACTACCCGGAATCAGCAAGGTAGATAAAGATTGGACAGAGAAAGCCAGAAATGCCGTGATATAGACCATCAGACGGCAGAGGGCCATGAGCAGAGGGCTAAGCGGGTTGCTCTTGTGCCACCTATCATAGCAGATGATCAGAACGATAAGCACCAGTCCGCTCAAGAACGGGTGCGGACCAACACTCCACAGGAGCAGGCTGCCGCAACCGAACAGGGTGAGGGCCACTGCAACTGCTGCTGACGGGGATACGATACCTGCTGGTAGTGGCCGTTCGGGTCTCTCGCGGCAATCGACGGCATAATCCATGAGATCGTTCAGATACATACCAGCCATGTAGAAGAGAACCATGGCAATGGCAATAAGACCCAGCTTGCCATCGGGCCAGAGAGCCCCAGCCAGAGCCCCTCCAGCCAGGGTGTTACTGACCACCGTAGGGCTGTTGGATATTCGGGCCAGGGCCAGGTACCCGTACAGCGCCTTCCTCCATGACCGATAGATTGAAACCTTCTTACTCATATCCTCTTCTTCAGCACCCATTCATATTCTCTGGCAATCGAGTCGAGCAGGTCTTTTTTCAGGCCCTCCGGCAACACGCTCCAGGTGTACGTCTCGATCTCCAGGTGACGGCAGAAGCGTCTCTGTGCCAGGAGATCGAGCGTGTCTGCGAGCGTATCTTGTGTTGACTGGAACCTTGGGAAGTGATCAATGAAGATTGGCACATGAAAATGGATACGCCATTGGGCGATCTGGCGATCCTGGATATGGGGCAATGCCTCGATCAAATCAGGATAGTGGCGGAAGGTGCCATCGTGATGCTGCTGGACGACTTGATGGAGGTAGGTCGACTCCGCAAATGGCTCCAATGCACGAGCGATATCCACCCGTGCCTGTTCTTCACCAGGAAAGGCGACTTTCAGGGCCGAGCTGATCTGCACTTTCCCGATCTTGATACCGATCTGATCAAAACGGTCGAGCACAGTCGCAGGCTCTTCATAAGCAAGCGCCACATGGCACGTATCGAAGCAGACCCGTATGTGTTCAAGCAGATGGCTGCGAGCCTCGTCCCTGGAGACAGCGAGAGCGTCTGAGAGGAGGCGTGCCCCCTCTTCTAAGAGCCAGTGGGTATAAAACCGTACGACCTCCTCTGAGTTCTCAAGCAGGCCATCTGGTTCTGGTTCGATGGCCAGGTGAATGAGCTTGTCATGCTCGTGTTTAACCCGTACCAACGCCTCTGCGATCCGTACAATATTACGGGTAAAGCCCCTCCATGCAGTGGGGTCTTGTATGTTGACCCACGTTTTATAGGAAAGTGGACTGGTGGAGATGCTGCCATCGATACCGTCGGGCAGTAAAAAAGCCAGTATCTCGATGAGGCGCAGCGTATACGCTACGCGCTCCTCGTCGCGCCAGTCGGGTGCGTGGACGAGCGCCTTCACGGGCTGCTGGTGAAACGGACCATAGGGGAAACCATTGAGCGTGAAGACGTAGAGCCCGTGTTCCTGCAGGAAATACTGGAACTGCTGCAGGTGATCACCTTGCAGTAGTTCGCTACTCTCTCTGCCTGAAAGACGCAGTCCAATGCCGAAAGCGTTGCGGGGGGCGAAGCGTGCCTTGAGCGCTGGCACATAGCGTCGAAGGTTGGCATACACCTCACTCCACCCGTTGCCGGGATGAATATTGGTGCAGTAGGTCAGGTGAAAGAAATGATCGGGCTCTACATACATGAGCTTTCTCCTCTCCCATATGAGCGGCTCTCACTAGATGCTCTCGGCACTCTCCCCGGTCAAGCGAAACTTTGGTGATTGGCTCAAGAATTCAATCGGGTTCTCGTAGACCACCTTGCGAATCAGGCGGTCGGAGTGACCACGACGGCGCATCTCTAAGACAAAGTGCGGTATGGCGGTGGGCAGGCTGGGACCCCAATCACACGCCGACGCCACGCAGAGACGCTCACTGCCGTACATCTCGATCATGTCCACGGCACGAGCAGCCGAGGTTTTCGTCTGCGGGTAGAGGGTTAGACCTGTCCAAAAACCGCCATCAAGGATCATGCCAATGGTGTGTTCCTCCGCATGATCGACCATGACACGACCAGGCTCAATGCGCCTATTGTCGACGAGCGTGTCAACGATCACCTTGGTCCCCTTATACTTATCTTCCAGGTGAGGCGTATGGATATGAATGAGCTGGTTGTAGCGCAGCGCCAGATCAACGTGGTCGATAAAGGTGGCTATTTCGTTGCGCGTCACCCGGTTGACCCCAATCTCACCGATGCCCAGGACATTGGGTCGATCAAGAAACTGTGGGATCAGCTCCAGGACGTGTCGCGCCAGTTCTCTGTCCTCACCCTCTTTAGGATTGAGGCACAGCCAGCAGTAGTGCTGGATGCCATATTTCGCTGCACGCGTTGGCTCGAAACTGGTTAAGCGGTTGAAGTAGTCGGCGAAGACGATCGGTGACAGGCGGTCAAAGCCCGCCCAAAAAGCCGGTTCCGTCAGCGCAACACAACCTGTGAGCGCCATTTGTTCGTAGTCATCCGTGGTCCTGGAAACCATGTGAGCGTGAAGATCGATGTACTTCATGGCTGCACCTCTCCTCTGTGGTGATCGAACGCACCGAACGCACTCTTGCGATCCAACTGCACCAGCGGTTCAGCGGTCGGGTCGCTGAAGATCATTTGGATGTCGTAGACGCGACCAGGGGTACGTGCACAAAGTGCCTGGAGGGCCTGCCGTATGGCCAGCATCCTGAAGTCATCTTCGGCATTGCGGTCAACCGAGCGATCCATGCGATCCAGGAAGGCCGCTACATCGAGCATTTTGGCCCGCACCTCCATGAAATACGCATCGATGAGTTGCTGTTGTGTTAATGGACAGGTGCCATCTTGTTGTTTCATTGCCATTTCTCCCTCTTATGTAGAAGTCGATTGATACTCTGCAAGGAGTGCAATACTCCTGCTCATCATCTGTTCATCCATCTCGTGTACCTCGATACCTCGTCCGATACGCTCAAGCAAGGGAAGCGTGAGTTGGCCCCCCAGATGTTCCCTGAACTCGTTCAAGCCAGTAAAAATGCAGCGGGTGTCACGCTGATCGTGCAGGTAGAGGCTCAGCTCGCACGTGTAGACGGCAAACCCTAGTGCTGAGAGCAGTCCAAGAATACGCTGCCAGTCCGGCTTGGGCAGCAGTCCAGCAAGGTAGGAATAGGTCGAGTCCAGGGCCATGCCAATCGCCACGGCCTCGCCATGGCGTAAGGTGTAATGGGAGAGTTGCTCCAGCTTATGCGCCGCCCAGTGGCCGAAGTCCAGGGGCCGCGAGGAGCCAAACTCGAAGGGGTCGCCACTCGTCGCGATGTGGTCAAGGTGCAACTGCGCACAGCGGTAGATCAGCCAGAGCATAGCCTGCATATCTCTGTCAACGAGTCGATCTGCCTTTTCCTCGATGAAGTCGAAGAACTCGACATCTTTGAGCAGTGCCACCTTGATAGCCTCAGAGATACCACTGCGCCAGTCACGCGTTGACAGCGTCGTCAAAAAATCGGCATCGTTGAGCACGGCCACTGGGGGCGCAAATGTGCCGAGGAAGTTCTTCTTCCCGAAGGCGTTGACACTATTCTTGACGCCTATCCCTGAATCGTTCTGAGAAAGCACGGTCGTGGGCACACGAATGAAACGAACGCCACGGTGGGTTGTCGCCGCCGCATAGCCCACCATGTCGATCACTGCCCCACCCCCAATTGCCATCACATAGGAGTGCCGACAGATCCCATACTGATGAATGGCTTCTTGGATCGTTGCTACGTTCGTGAGATCGTTTTTGGCACATTCCCCACCAGGCACGACCAGTGGCGGATAGACGAGGCTCATCAACGAACGGTGGTGTTGGCAGTAGGAGGTGATGGCATCCAGCAGGTCAGGGTGGTGCTGCCAGACTCCGCGATCAACGACGCAAAGGATTTTCTTTGGAGGCTGCATGTCGCCGCCACTGATCACGTCGCGCAGGAGGGGATTATCGCAAGCAAAGAGCTGCTGTGTAAAGTGTACGGCATAGTGATAGCTCACCTGGACCGTTTGATGAATGAGTTGCATAACGTGACTCTACACCCCTTTGGAACGAGCAATTCCACCAAGCTGACCAAGCAAACACTCCCCGCCTCAACGAGCAGGGGAGACGTGGCTATTGCCAGTAGACATGATGCGCAAGAGCTTTTTAGGCGCATTCCCTCTCCCAGTGGTTGCACTGGTTGCCATTCGCGCTGATGACCACCATTCTCTGCTTGCTGCGGTAGGTATCGAAGGTGGCTACCCTGTCCACCGAACGATGGTACGCCTCTACGGTCACTCACACGGTGACCGTCAAGAGAGTTCTGCTCAAAGCTACACTATCGACAGCAATCTTTTCTGCTGAAGAAGCATACTCCTGAGCATGCAAAGTGATCAAGTACCGTAGGACTATTGGTTGATAACCAGCAAAGGTAAATCACGAAAGATGCTGGGGATACTGGAATCTTCATAGCATGCAAAAAGATCAGAATGGCAATCCTTTATTGTTTAGGCGTAATCCAGGGACGATCTATTGCAAGCTGGTTATCCAGATCCTAACGAAGTACTTTTCCTGACAACATTCACACTTTTCTCTATAATGTTGTTAGTAAAATAACAACAGGAGATACGTGATGAAACAGGATACCTTGACCGAGACCTTGCAACAGCTTGGATTTTCCCAATATGAAGCGCAGTGCTACCTTGGTCTATTGCGTCAGCATCCCCTCAATGGGTCACAACTCAGTACCGTCTGTGGCGTCCCACGCTCCATGGTCTATCAGACCCTCAACCGCCTGGAGGAGAAGGCAGCGGTCGTGCGCCTGAAAGGCGAAGAGGGGGAACCACAACAGTATGAACCGGTGCCACCTGGACAGGTGATCGCCCACCTCTCAGCACGTTTTCAAGCAACATGTGAGCACCTGGAAGAGGAACTCAACGCGCTCACAGCGAGCCGTCCTGCTGAAGTCGTTCTCAATATCGTTGGCGCGGACGACATTCTCAGGCGCGCCTCTTTCCTGGTACGCCAGGCGCAGCGGCGCATTTCCTTGATAGGGGGAGCACAAGAACTCGCCGCGCTGGAACAGGATCTCAAGGCCGCGGCTGTACGCGGCGTACCCGCGCGCATCGTGAGCCTGGGAAGCCCTCCAGCGGTGCAGGGGCAGGTCGTCACCTATCTTGGGGAGAATGTATCTTCCCCGACACGCTTTCTGATCCTCGTCGCAGATGCAGCGCACGTGCTCATCGCCACCTTCTCCCCTGAAACGCCCCCCACAGCCCTCTGGACGGAGAATCAGACCCTGGCTCAACTGCTCTCCGCCTTTCTCAACACGGAATATTACATCGTCCGTCTGTCAAACACGCACCCTGCGCTCGTACGGGAGATGCTCTCCCAGGCCCTTGAACCGGAAGATCGAGATCGCTTTGCCCGCATCTTGCACTTCCTTGAACAACAGGCCGAACAACAGGCCGCAGAGCAAACCAGGAGCAGAGCCGAGAAGGAGATACGCTCATGAAGAGCATCCTCACTGAACAATTCTACTTCTTGCCCGATGATCTCAAAACCTGGCCGGGCAAAGTGCTCATTCTCCAATCGGATGATGATCCCGCCACGAAACCAGAGAGGCGTATGGCTCTACGCAATCTGTATCCGCAGGCCCACATCCACACCTTTCATCAAGCGGGCCACACGCCTTTTCTGTCCCAACCCGACGAGTTCTATCCTCGCGTCTGGACATTTTTACGTGAGCCATAACTTTTCATGCTGTACCGAAGGTTAGACCCAACTGGCGCAGCCACTTACGGTAAGCAATAGCGGTGCGGTCGGAACGCAGATGTAGCTCGGCTTGCAAGTCCAGCGGCAATAGTTCGGGGCGCTGCGATTCGACAATTGGTACATCTTGCCAGGTAATCTCATCTTCAAATTTGCGAATCTCATCTTCTGGCAAGTGGTTGTAATCCATTGCTACATAGGTCCAGGCAATCGATTGCCGTTCGGAAACGGGCGTCACAGTAAAGTACATAGCAAAACGGGGACCAGATGAAGATTTAATAAAGAAAGCGGTCAAGCAGCGTACAACCTCGTAGGTATACGTGACGTTGGCTCCTTTTCCTGAACCATCGGGATCAGGCTGCCAGACCGTGATGTCGCGTGCCGTCACTCCATCGGGGTGTATTTCGGCTTCATAATCGTTAATTTCGGGATGTTCTGGATCACCCAGGTAGCCAGGGTGTACAAAAGGAAAATGGGTCACATCCAGAAAATTCTCGATGGCACGCGGTCCACTGGCATTATAGTGATAAGGTCCGCAGTGGATTTTACGAAACGACGTATCATCCCACTGAGCAAAGGGCGGAATATCCTGTGTTGGATTACCCAGACAAACCCAGATCCAGTTATATTTCTCACGCACTTGGTAGGTTTTGACACAGGCTGTGGCAGGTGGTTTTTGTGTTGGGTGAGCAGGAAAACGAATGCACTGTCCTGCTTCATTATAGGTCCAGCCGTGATACGGACACATCAAGGTCTCTCCCTGGATTTTTCCGAGCGATAGCCGTGTACCCCTATGCACGCACAGATCGCGCCAGGCGTGGATCTTATCACCCACACGCCACAATACAAGGTCTTCCTCGAGCAAGCGTACAGCCATCGGCTCATTCGCCTTAAGGCCAGGTGCGTATGCGACCACATGCCAATCATTCATGAGAACAGGATCATTCAACATAATGGTTCCTTGAACGCAACAGGTAATAGTTGGATTACCCCTTAACCCCCAACCTCTGGAAAATTTCCCTCGCACGCTCAAGCAGCTTCCGGCCTCTCTCCTCGTCTCCCGCCTGTTTCCGTTCCTGGAAGAACAAACCATAGGCTTCCTGGGTGCGAGCGTACTCAACCTGGTCATCAAGGGCCTCTAGCTCCGCGAGGGAACGTTCAAACCATGGCTGCGCTTCCTCGAAGTGCCCTTGAGCCTGCCAGATACGGCCTTGCAGGCGCTGACCGATCGCGGGCAGTTGGCGATAATGACGGCTTTGAGCATACTGCATGGCCTGGTCAAGATACTGCTGAGCCTCTTCAATCTTGCCTGCATACCGGTGTGACTTTGCCGCCTGCACGAGCAGGTGAGGAAATACCATGGAGGTCTCGCCATCTTTTTGCGCCATCACTATCGCTTCTTTGATATCGGCTATGGCGCACTGCCAGTCGTCTCGCCATCCATCGCAGACGCTGCGGCTCCACAGAACGCGCGCCTGCATATCCGCGTCATGTAGCATCGTAGCAATGGCATATGCGCTATCGCCACGTTTCTCTGCTTCCTCCCACTGACCTGCCTGTATGGCAAGAAAAGCCTGCATAAGATTGGCCCAGCCTTGCGCTCCTACCACGCCGTGTTGCTGCGCCTTGACGAGGGCTTCGTGCGCCAGGCGCTGTCCCTCTTCAATCTGTCCGAGCAGCATACAGGCCCAGGCAGCGGAATAGTTCATCATCGGCTCCCACTCGGGCTTATTTGAACTGCGGCAGACCTCTGCTCCACGTAATGCATAGTCCAGCATCCGCCGGGGCGATTCCGTCAGAAATGCACACCAGCTGAGCGACCAGATAGAGACAACCAGGATAAACGCATCGTTGCCGCCCACTTTCTCGTGCAGTGCATCCGCTTGCTGGAGCTTCTCACGAGCCAGCAGCGGCTCTCCCATTACGGTCGCGGCCAACCCCCACTGAGCGTAGGCCTTAGCATGCAATGCCGTTTCTTCTGGCCTGTTTTCGATGCACTTTAAGGCGCGCTGGATATGCTGCACGGCGTCTATCTCTTTACCCTGCCAGTGGCAACAGAAGGAGACATGCAAATAAGCCTCCGCCTGATTCACATCGTTGCCCAGATCTCGCCAGAGCGCCGCCGATGCCATACCCGTTTCAATGGCCTTATCTAGCCGGCCGGTGTAAATGTAAATCTCAGATAACTGGCGTAACAACCCGGCTCGCCGGGGGCGTTCCTCGTCACTGATCAGCAGGTCAAGCGCAGCCTTCATGTGCTCAGACGCGTTAACAAAGGCGTAGACACTACCGGCATGAGCTGCAGCTTTCAACAGGTAATATACCGCCCGTGTCGGGTTCTCTGCCATCTGGTAATGGTAGGCAAGCGTGCTGAAGTATGGTTGCAAACGTGCAGTGTATCGCGTCTCGATGGCATGGGCTACCTGGCTATGCAGCGTCCTCCGCCGTAAAGGGTTGAGCCATTGATAGAGCACTTCGCGGATTTTGTCGTGGGTAAAGGCAAGGTCCAGGTCCTGCTCTTGTGCGCCGCTTTTTGACGAATCGGAAAATACAGAGAGTATCTGCGCCCGGATAGCATCGTCTATGTGTTCCGCCACCGCGTCTTCGGAGAGATTGCGTGCCTGACAGAGTAGTGCGGAGCTGAACTGTCTTCCCAGCACCGCCGCTAAAGTCATTGACGTGCGACACTCGGGTGAGAGATGTACCAGCCGCCGCTCGATCAATAAACGCACGCTGTGCGGCAGCTCAAGCTGACTGATATCTACCGTTGCCTGCCAGCGTTCTCCCACCTTTTTGATTTTACCTTCGAGAATAAGCGTGCGAATAGCTTCACCGATAAAGAAAGGATTGCCCTCTGTCTGGCGGAAAATCTCAGCCGCGAAGATGGGGCGCATAGAGTGTCCCGCGATATTCACCAGCAGTTGGTGAACTTCGGCTTCGGTAAGGCGGTGCAGTCGCACATCTTCGCTGATGCCAGCGCGCGCCAGTGTCCCCATCAGTCCGCGCAGGGGATGGGTATCATGTACAGAATCCGCACGATAAAGCATGAGATACAATGGTACAGCATGGCGATTTCCTGCTTCTCTTGTGCTGTTAGCGGGGGGTAAGCCTACGCTCTGCACCAGTAAGAAATTGAGCAATTGCATGGTGGCTGCGTCCGCCCATTGTAAGTCGTCCAGAATAATGATCACTGGTCGCTGCTCTGCTAGTGCATTGAAAAAGCGGGCTACGGCGCTGTAGAGGTTGCGCCGTTCCAGTTCCGGGCCAATCGGCTCTGGTTGAGGCAGTTCCGGCAGTTTGAAGCGCACTTCAGGCGCGATTTTTGCCAGGTCAACTGCGCTATCGCCCAGCATAGCGCGTAATTCAGCAGGGCTGCACGTGCGCACATATGCACTGATAGCGTCCGCGATGGGTTGATAGGGAAAAGATCCGCTCATTTCGTAGCAATATCCCCAGAGGACCGCTGCCTGTTGTGTTTCCTCGGACCACTCTGTGAACTCGCGTGCCAGGCGTGTTTTGCCTATGCCAGGCTCGCCAAAAATAAAGACGGCTTTGCGCTGCCCGTTACGCGTCTGTTGATAAACCCGCTGCATTGTCAGAGTTTCTTCTTCGCGCCCGACCAGTTCGGCTTTCAAAATACGCTCAGGGCTCATCTGGACCTGCTCCTCAGCCGCTTCTGTCCCTACTTCCTGGAGCGTAGGGGCCCGATTTATCGCGCCCTGCCTCATTTCCGCATCTCTACTGTTAGCAGCTGCCGAAGGGATAGAACTGCTCTGTGCCTTTCCCTCTCTATAACCAGCCTGACTGGGCGCTAGCCATTCTATCTCACCGTCAACCTTTAGGGGTACATCATCTGTGTGTTGTAGCTCAAACAGGTCGACGGCAATGCTCCCTGCTTGGATCCTATTGTAGAGGTCAACCGTCTCTGGGAGCGGGTTTGCGTCAAGTTCCTCCCTCAGGGCGGCACGTAAAAGCTGGTACTGATTGAGTGCATCGCTGCGGCGTCCCATGCGAGCAAAAACCAGCATAAGTTGGCGATGGGTCTGCTCGTCGGCAGAGTTCCGTTCTAACAACGCCTGCAGATATTCACCTGCTCGCTGACCCTGCGCGTTTGCCAGTGCCAGTTTAGCGGCATTCTCCAGCAGCCATGAATAGAGGCGCCGCAAGCGATCGCGCCGCCGCTGTGCCCAGTCCTCATATAAATCGTCCTGCAGGTAATCGCCCTTGTACAGAGCTAAAATATGATCGAACTCGTTGAGCAGTTGTAGGTCGCTCGCTGCATTCTGCCCCTTTTGAGATCGACTGCGCATCCTCGCCTGTAATGGTTTTACTGAAGATTCAAAACTGTCGGCATCGATCTCCATACTATCTGGAGTCAGCATCAGGGTGTCGCGCTCAAGCAGCACATAAATCGAGGCGCTGCCTTTGCCGGCGACTAAATCGGGCTCGAGCGCTCTGCGCAATAAATAAAGGGTTTTCCCGAAGGAGTTGGCCGCCTGCTCGCTGGTTGAATTGGGCCAGAGGATTTCCTGAATTTGCTCTCGGTGAAGACGGTGCTGCTCTGCCGATAAGAGCAACTTAAAGAGGTCATTGACTTTGCGCCTGCTCCAGTTACCTCCAGAGAGAGGGACGTGGTCACGGCGTACCTCAAATCGACCGAGCGTCGAAACTTCGAGGAGCGTGGTTGCGTCAATCATCATTGACCTCCCGTAAGGGTCCTGGTCTCCCAGATCTCTTCTACCAGTGAGGGGATATCCCTTATGGGTACCCCGTTGTGGCGCACGTCTACATATTTCAAGTTCTATTATCTTTCCCTATGGAATGACCTGTCAATAGTTAGAAAATGTTTAGCCAGGTTCATTTTGTGGTGTCGAATTGGCTGCCAGCGGCCTTGGTTCCAATGCTTCCAGATTATTCATGACATATGGTTCAATTTGTGGTGTCGAATTGGCTGCCGCTGGCAGCCAATTCGACACCACAAATTATTATTTTTCTCGCTGCCGGAGGCAGCGAACCGCTGGGGAAAAGCCCGGTAATACAGCGGTAATCCACAGGCAATGTTCGGGTAATGACCCACAAGTACACTTCAATTAACAAGAAAAGAGGGTTATGTTAGCGGCACTCACAAGGAGTGCCAGTAACAGAGGGAGACACCAGACATGACAACCCTGGCACTATCAGCGCCGGCATGCATCTTTGCCGAATCGTCGTTAAAGACCGGATCATCAACATCCGAGGTTCAAAAGGTTCAACAACCAACAATCTCCACCCGACCAGAACCGCCAGATGAAGAACTCATCTCGGCTATCTGCCTCGGCGCCGAGTGGGCGCTGGAGACACTCTACCAGCGCTATTACCGCTATGCTTATGCTCTGGCATATCGTATCCTACGTGAAAATACCGCAGCCGAAGACATCGTACAGGATGCATTTCTCTCCATATGGCGCAAAGCGTCCTCTTATCAGAAGCAACACGGTAGTGTCTATAGCTGGTTACAGGCCATCGTCCATCATCGTGCCATCGATAAAGTCAGGTCCGCCGCCAATCGAGACCGCAATTGGACGCCGTTACAAACAGAAGGTGAACAGGACCCTCCCAGCGAGCAACCTGAAGTATGGGAGGAAGCCTGGCGCAAGGAACGCGCTCAACTGATCCGTACCATCCTTGAGCAACTCCCCGCCGAGCAGCGCCTCGTCATCGAACAAGCATATTTTGCTGGCCTGACTCATGTAGAAATCGCGGAAAGGAACAATATGCCTCTGGGCACAGTAAAAGGACGTATGCGGCTTGGTCTGCAAAAAATGCATCGTCTCCTTGAAGAGCATGGCCTGGACAATACCTGGTAACGGTAGCCCAAATGGTGGTATTATAAAGTTGATTGGGTATACTGGAAGTTAATGACCATAAAATGGCAATACCCTTATGGAACATCTGATCACATTGAAACATTTTGATACGTAGATATACATATTGACATATGTATACCATGCTAGTATGATGGTATCATGCTAGAATTACATAAGAATAACGTATTGTAAGCATTGCTTCTGGATAAGCGTAAAAAATGCGTCGATTTCAATAGGAAAATGCGTCGATTTCAATAGGAGACGGTAGAGAAAGGGAAGGCGAATGGCGCGCAGCGCTGATCAGCCGCAGAAGCGCAACACGGGCTCAACCAGGGTCAATTCAGGCTCGGCATCATATTCAGATACGACTGGACGCGACTACCGGGCAACTGAGGATGATTTGCAGATAGAGGATGAACTGATCTCTGACTCGCCTCGTTTCAATACAACTGCAATTCGCCGAACGAACTTCCCTTCACCTCGTCCTCCTACTGCTGGTTTGCCAAAATCTGCTTCACCGATTCCGCAGCGTCGTACAGGACAGGGTCAACCAAGGCCGTCAACTTCCCTGAGTGACCCGGTTCTTATCCAAACAAAACCGGCGACGCGTGGCACAACAAAGCTGCGGCTGGCACCGAAAAAGAATGTGCTCGAAGGAAACGTGCACTGGCTTCTCCCTTTAGGCATTGGCATGATCGCTATGCTCGTGTTGTGGGTAGTAGGTTCATTGCTACTGGCGTGGGGATTGGCCCGCTATGATGACGTTCGCTATGGCAATCCTCGTACCTACCAGGCCGATGCAGTCGTTGGACACGGCGGTGACAGCCCGGCACATCCCAGTCATTTTATCGCCGTCAATCTGAATCGCCAGGCTATCGTGGTAGAATTTCCGGCTGGCAGCCAGTCCGGCGCCCTGAGCTACGTCGTCCCCTACTATATATTAGGCCCTGGTGGTGATCTGACGCCGATTACTTTAGAGTTTCGCGATGTCACCGGGGATAGCAAACCTGATATGGTCATTCATATTCACCTGCAATCGCAAGATCAGACCTTCGTCTTTGTCAACGATGGCAAAAAATTCAGGCCGCCGAATGCCAATGACCACATTCACTTTTGACGAATGATCAAAAGAAGAGCAGGGGCGGGAGGTTACGCAACCTCCCGCCCCTGCTCTTCTTCTTATGTCTATCTACCTCCTTGCAGCTTGCCTGACCGTAGGTACTTCCTTTCATCGCTGCTGACCGTAGGTAGAAGAGCTAGCGTGTATAGTAGGGTTGACCCTAGCGGTCAACCTAGCGTCGTTGGCAAGCTGGACAAGATACTTACCCGAATATACGCCTGTAATGTTCTGCCAATAGTTCAGCCGGGAAAAACCTGAACAGGTTCAGCGCTACCAGGGCAAAAGCCACCCAGTCGAAACCCGCATCGAGAGGCACACCCGCTAACGTACCTATTATAGGGAAAACTGTACTTAAAACAGTCTCGCTGAAGAGATCTGGAAAAAAGAGTAGTACCAGTAGTCCGCCAATCGAACCGGCAAAAAGCAACTTGCGCCATAGAGCGACACGCCCGTCAAACATCATCGCACTGATGAGCTTGAAGGTTTTACCAACGTGTAAAAAAATCTCCCAACGACTGGGTTGCGTACGTTGTGCAGAATATGTTTGTGCTTGCATTGGTGCATTTCTCCTCTTGAATTGCATATATGTAATACGACCAGGAGATCTGCAAGTTGTACACTTCTTTGTATCCGCGAATACTGGCCTGCTTTCCGGTATAACGATCAAGACCAGGAGGTCTGCAAGTTGTACACTTCTTTGTATCTGAGGCGATGTGCACGTTTTTTCGCCGCAGGCGGCACACGGCTATGTTGTGGCGTTGCGGGTTTGGCAGACGCAGTCTGCCAAACCCGCAACGCCACAACAATGAAAAAAAACGAGCCACCGGAGGTGGCGAGGAGTTCTGTAAAGTCACGAATGCAGCGTAATAAGCCCTTTTTGGGCTGCCAGAGAGACCGCCTCAGTACGATTCGTAGCACCTAATTTCCCCATGATAGAACTCACATGAAACTTGGCAGTTCGTTCGCTAATAATAAGTTGCGCCGCAATCTCTTTATTCGGCATACCCTGGGCGAGAAGATTCAATACCTCAAGCTCACGTTCGGTGAGAGGCTCATAGGGCAGGGAATGCTCCAGGCTATGGCTATATGTCCCTGCATGAGAGCCTGCAGTGGGCTGCTGTCCCATGTGTCCCATATGGCGCAGCAACTTTGAAGCAACGACCGGTTGCAGGAGCGACCCACCGGCCATCGTGATGCGAATAGCGCTGAAAAGTTCATCCCGCGGCGCCTCTTTTAAGAGGTACCCATTCGCTCCCGCCTGGACCGCGTGTATAATGCGCTCGTCGTTATCAAAGGCGGTGAAGACAATAATGCGGGAATGAGGCTGCTGCTGGCGTAAGCGTCGAATCGTCTCAACGCCATCGAGCACAGGCATTTCGAGATCAAGGAGGAGAATATCTGGTTGCAGCGCCAGTGCAAGGCGCATTGCTTCTTGCCCGTTGGCCGCCTCGGCGATCACCTCAAAATCAGGCTGAGTCTCCAGCACAGCGCGTAAACCCTCGCGCAAAATAGGATGATCATCTGCCAACAGAATGCGAATCTTTTCCATATCTTCCCCGCGTACTTGTCATCTGTCGTACTTGTCGTACCTACTGATCTTTCTCTCGATATGGGACGCGGGCAGCAATACGGGTACCTGCCCCCAATGCACTCTGAATACAGATGATACCGCCAAGCAGCTTCGCGCGCTCGTTCATCCCTGTCAATCCAAAGTGTTGCCCTTCGCCAATCTGCGCCACCATGTCGGGATCGAAACCGCACCCGTCATCCAGCACAACAAGCTCTACATACTCATCATTGCCCAAAAGAGTCACTTCAATATGTTGTGCCCTGGCATGTTTGCAAGCATTTGCCAACGCCTCCTGGGCAATGCGATAAATGCCCACCTCCAGGCGTGTAGAAAGCTGTGGAAAGGCCCTCTCGGGTGAGCACGAAAATTGTATTGGCAGCGCATGCTCCTCACAACCCCGCTGTGCCAGCGCCGCCAATGCTTCAGGCAGCGTGCGATTTTGTAATGGCGCAGCTCGCAAGTCCATCACCGAGCGACGTGCCTCTTTCAGATTGCCGCGAGCCAGGGCCAGTGCGCGCCTGATGGCCTCCTGGGCGCGTTCTGGCCGCGTCGTCCCCAGCGCATCGGCCGTTTCCAACTGCAAGGTGATAGCCGCCAATCCCTGCGCCAGGGTATCGTGAATCTCGCGCGCTAACCTGTTGCGCTCCTCGATAGTGGCCAGGCGCGCGGCCGCAAGTGTGTGTTCGGCGGAGAGTCGTGCTCGCTGTATCGCCAGCCCGATCTGGTCTCCAATGATATGCAGCAGTTGCAGTTCTTCCGGCAACAGCTCACGCCAGTCTTCGCTGGCAACGTTCAGCACGCCAAGCGGTATGGCACCCGCATAGATGGGCACACTGGCATGAAAGCGCAGACCCCAGGAGGTAGGGTCACTGTCGCGCTCGGCATTCTTCAGCCGGCTACAGCGGAATACATCGATGTTGGATGCCCCTTCGAGGCTGCCTTCCAGAAAGGTATCCAGGCAGAGACAGTAGCCGGTCATGCGTTCCCGGTGGTCGGCAAGGTACGGCGGCAGCGACTGTGCCGCTGCCAGGTATGGCTCTCCCTGCTGATCGAGCAGCCAGACCCAACCGGTCTGCATACCAAGCAGATTCGTGACCTGCGCCAGGACCTCCTGTAACGCCTCGTGCACGTCTACCTTGCGGTTCAGATGTCCCGCAATCGTGTAGAGTACCGCCAATTCGCGATTACTACGCAAAAGCGCCGCGGTTTCCTGATTGCCAGGTGAGTTTCCAGGTTGCGTGTCCATAAAGTGAGTATACCACTGCGCAAACAACAGTGTCGAGGCAGTTCAAATTGCAGCTTAGCGCTCTTTCCAATTCCACCACTTCAATAGTTCCGGATCATGTTCTTCATTAGAAGCGTAATAGACCGCGCAGCGAAAAACATACAGCATACAGCGATCGACCTGTGTACCCTCTTGCAGGCAGAGCCTTGTATAAAGCTCTTCAGGGTCCTGGTTTTGCAGTTCCTCTACATTGCGAAAACCCATGTTCCACAAATCCAATGAGATGGATTTTCCCACGCCGGGGATACGCTGGAACTCTTTCAATGCAACGCTCTTATCAGGTTCATCCATAGTTAACTCGCCTCTTTTTCTGCCTGCGCAAACGTCAGAACATACCCGTTGCAATCCTGGATGGTAAATTCCCGCGTTCCATAGAATGTCGTCGTCATTTCATGAAGAATCGTCACCCTGTTTTGCACTTGTCCATAGAGTCCCTTGATATCTTCTACATCAATATACAGCGTGAGCGACCCACCAATTGCTTTGTCCTTGAAGAGGGGCACATCCTCAGTCAAGCTTGCCCTGCTCTGAAACATAATCTCTACCGTATCATGCTGCATCATCGCCCAGTTGAACTGCCCCTCCTCGGGAACGGATGCCAGCAATGCAAAGCCCAAAACATCTTGATAGAAGGTCACAGTCTCATTCACATCCTCAACCATCAGGTTGGGTGTCAGCTTCTTCAATACCACAGTCATTGTTGCTTGCTCCTTATCACATGTATGTCACGATTCCTACCAGCTACCAGTATTGTACACCCACCTTGTGACAACTATATGTCAGTAGCTTAATTTACCAAAATGATTCCAATATTCCATCCCATCAGGTGTAATGTATAGGCTCCTCTACAACCTCCACCACTTTCCTACGAGACTCAGAAATACGCACCATAATCCCACCCACAATAACGCAGAACCCAAAGAGCACGCCCATAGTAAAGAGCGGTAGGCGGTAGTTGATTGCATAGAGTGGGCTGAACAGGTTGGCCCCGAAAAAGGCGCCCACCAGACCGAAAGTCGAGTACATACCCTGCACCCTGGCACGCATAGTGCTGTGCGACGAGGTGGCGATATGGGCATCCACCGCGGGCTGGATAAAGGCATACAGGCAACCATGAATAATGAAGAGGACAACGACGACACTTGCCATGGTGGCCAAACCTAAGAGGAGATAGATAGGGACTTGTGCCAGGCCAAAAATAGCGATGATCAATGAGCGGCGCTGGCGGTCAGCCACGCGTCCCCCAACTGGTGAGAGGATGATATTGGGAATGGCCCAGCCCATATAGGCGATGCCAATAACGGCGACCGAGGCTCCCAGGTGATCGTGCATCCAGAGCGGCATGAGCGTGAGGTCAAAGCCAAGGTAAAGATAGTCGCCAAAAGCCAGAATATATGCGCCCACCAGCGGGAGAGCAAATAAAGCACGGTAGGATATTGCCGGGCCTGCTTCTTCGCTTCTGCTGGTGCTTCTCGTCTCCTTGCGCACCGCGGGTATCATGAAGATCACAAGAATGATTGCCACGACCCGGAAGAGAGCAGCCCCAATAAAGGCGCTGGCATAGCCGGTGGTGGCTAACAGGCCGCCAAGGCCCGGCCCGAGCAGGAAACCAGCGCTAAAGAACGCGCTGAAGATGCCGAAGGCTTCGCCCTGTTTCTCCGCTGGTACGATGTCTATGATCAGGGCACGCGCGGAGGGCAAAACAGCGGCCGCGGCCATGCCTTCGACGAAGCGCAGGACTACAAAGAGGATGGGATCAGAAATCACCAGGTAGAGCAGCGAAAGTACCGCCTGAATGAAGAGTCCCAGAACCATGACCTGTTTGCGACCCCAGCGGTCGGCCAACCAGCCAGAGGGATACTGGAACACAAAGTTGGATACGAGGTAGGCTGATGCCATTGCGCCGATAATTGCCAGCGACGCGCCATGCGCCTGCGCGAAAAGGACGCGTACCGGGCCGACCATACCAATGCCGGTATAAGCTGCACAAACAGAGAGGGAGATGGCTAATAGTGTTCGGTTCCGTAGCATCAACTGTCCTTGATCTCTTTAGCCTGTAATTCTTTGATCGCATCTTTTGCCACCCATTGTGCGGTTTTGGAATCCATATTTTGAATATCGTAAGCACATTCCAGGGCCAGAGTGCGAAGGTGACTATTGCGTTTGCCGATCTGTCGCAAAGCCCAGTTGACAGCTTTTTTCACAAAATTCCTCTCATCATCCGCATAGTGCTTGATCAAAGGGAAAAATTGTAAGAAAGCCTCATCCTGGGCTTTTTTGTCATGTACCGCCAATTCGGCCATCATGGCAAACCCCGCACGTCGTACAAACTCCTTCTCCTGCTGGCACCACTCGACGGCCTTTTGATACGCGTAAGGCGTTTTATCAAAAAGATTCCCACACACCTGGTCGCACACATCCCACGAATCAAAATCGTTGACCCACGCATCCATTAGCTGGGGAGTCACCAGGCTCGGCTCACCAATCATCGAAGCCAGTATTCTAGCCTCATGGATCCCCGAATCCCACAGTTCTAACGCCAGGGCATGGTCCCTCCCAATCTCTTTCGCCATCTTGCGCAGCGTAGGCATCGAGATCCCCAAAACCTGAGCCGACCTGATGCCAAACCTGGCCATGCCTTCAACATTCTGAGCGTTTGCCTGCTGTTTCAAGTTTGCTATAATCTGGTCTGATAACATAAAAATGTGCTCGCTTTCGTCCCTCCGAATTAGGAGATATATCTCTATTGTAGTATACTAAACACTGGTAGATCTAAATAAGAAGTATCATCTAGCTTGGAGGAGTACCACGTATGGCGGAGCAACTCTTCAGGTTCAATTTGTGTAGGTGTTAGAATATTGATGGTGGCCTATGCCAGAAATACCTCCTGATGCAACTGAATCTAATACAACAGATACGACAGAAGTGCTGAGAGCTATTTTCAGAATTAAAGCTGGACAGCTCTGGGGCACTGGATTTCTTGTGCACGATAACCGGCACATTCTGACAGCCCGGCATGTGGTTGAGAGGAGCATACAGGAGAAAATCGAGGTACATGACGATAAAACAGAGCTAGTGTTTACCGCTCGCGTCCAGAAAATTCTTGAGAAATGGGACGCTGCACTCCTTTTACTGGACGAACCTATTACAGATATCATACCCTTAAATTTGTTGTCTTACTCCCTAGAATCAAGTCCCAAGTTCCGTACTTACGGATTTCCTCAAGCTTTTAAACGAGGTTGGTTCAATGGGGAAGTTCAAGGGCCGGTATCAGCAGATGATAGGAACTACGAAGTCTTTATTGCGGCAAATCTCCCGGATCAGTTAAAAGGTATCAGCGGTGCGCCCGTTTTCCTCGAAAATGCATATGATGTTATTGGGATTTTTTATTGGCATGATCTAAACAATCCGCAGTCGGGAAGGAT